>Ga0208971_1000363_pt1 | contig 33600 bp, 38 predicted proteins | sample AOAMet1_18_M0_10_2_FD_188229 | JGI IMG/M metagenome (GOLD analysis project Ga0208971, IMG submission 188229) | Ammonia-oxidizing marine microbial communities from Monterey Bay, California, USA - CAN11_18_M0_10 (SPAdes) | ecosystem: Environmental > Aquatic > Marine > Intertidal zone | place...
CTCCTCCTCCGTTTTTCCGGAAAATGAAAAGTCGCAAAAACATCTCCTCCTCCTCCGTTTTTCCGGAAAATGAAAAGTCGCAAAAACATCTCCTCCTCCGTTTTTCCGGAAATTGAAATATTATTTTCAACATTGATGATATTAATAAATGAGTGAACGATCTAAATCCTTTGTATATGATATCTGGAAGTATTCTTATCCCCTTCCAGGCACTCCACTCACCATTCGCGGGCATTCACGTGGATCTGAAAAGTCTTGCTTCTACATCCCCGAGATCAAAACGTTTTTCGACGCCGGAATGGAAGCATATTATAACCCAGATTATATCTTTGTCACCCACTGCCACTCAGACCACTCTTTCCAGTTACCAATGATCCTCACCGGTCTCGATCGAAAGGGAAAGCCACCTCCACGCATCCACGCACCCAAGGAATCCCGGCACCTATTCCAGAATTTCCTCCGGACTACGTACGAACTACGCAAGGGAACTACAAAAGCAAAGGGACACTTCCGTGTTACTGGTCTTTCTCCCGGTCAGGAAGTGGATTTGAACAAGGAAGGTTACTTTGTACGTGTCTACGATATGCATCACAACGTTCCCACTCGTGGGTATGGTGTTTGTCAACGACGTAAGAAATTGAACCCACGTCTTCTCGGTCTTCCTGGTAATGCTTTGAAGATTCTGAAGAAGGGCGGCGTGGGTATTAACGTATATATCGAGGATAAGCTTGTTGCGTACGTCCTGGATACTAATATTGACTGTTTCTCGACAAGTCCAGAACTCCTCAAGTATAAGAATGTCATGGTCGAATGCACATTTTTTATGGACGAAAAAGATGAAGCAGCCGATCACCACATTCATTGGTGCCAGTTGAAGCCGGTGATCAAGAATAACCCCGGTGTGAACTTTATCCTAATCCACTTCAGCATGAGATACACATGGGAGGAGATTGATACTTTCTTTTCAGATCAGAAGGAGGAGTGTCCGAATATCACAGCATGGATGAATTAAGGAATATTTTCTAACTTAATAATCATTTATTATTAAGTTATTATTCGTATACTACACATGTTTATATGGTCGGAACAACCGATATATTGATGTGCGATAATACCCAAAAGAACGGTTCGATGATCGAACTTGTGAGTTTATATGAGAAAAATGATTGGGAACTAATAAATAATGATTCATATACTAAATGAAATTAACTACTAATCAAAAAATCTTAATCGCTATTTTTATCACGGCATTATTAGGACTAGCAGTGTATCTAGTCGTATGTGTTTGGATGAAAAAATGTGACAATTGTGTACCACCAACTAATTGTGCACCACCGGGTCAAGATGTAAACGATCCTGCTTTTCTTCCCAATGTTCAACATCCTTTGGGATGTTGCGACGGACAGAATCCTGTTAATAATAAAGATACTGGTTGGAAATCGATATGTCCTCAAGGAGGTGGCGGAGGTGGAGGTAGCGGAAATGTATCTGGTAAGTTTCCAATACTGAAGAAGTTTGACTTGAGTAATTTAAATGATTTCAATGTACAGGTGATGTCGGATTCTGGTTCTACTAATAGTTGTGCTAATTACACAAAAGATGGTGTATTTTCCAGGGATGGGTCTCTTATATTAAAAGTAACGAGTCAGTGCGGTGATGGAGGATGTCTAAATTCTGGCAGAGTTAATAGCAATGATGTTTATAAGTTCGGTGTATTCGAATTTGATGCTAAAATCCCAAAGTGTAACCAGGTATTTCCTGCAATTTGGCTATTACCTATGAAAGGTACATACGGTGGATGGCCATGTGAGGGAGAAATTGATATAATTGAAACAACTGATACAATGCCATGGGGAACATTTAATATTGTAGCAGGACAGGGCGGTACTGGTTCATGGGGTAACGTTGATTGCTCCCAAAATAATTGCAATGGATGTAATCCATATTGTTTACAATCTACCATTTCAGACTGGAGCGGTAGTCGAATGTATGTCGGGGAAGCTGATTGTAATAATAAAACATGGCCTATGCATAAATTTGTATTGTATTGGGAACCAGGACGCTTGATTTCTTATGTAGATCCAGTAATTACACGTAATAGTGATGGAAGTATTTCCAGTATTACACCATCAAATGTTACTGATCCAAACGATAGTAGTATCAAGTCATATAAAGTGTATACATTTGATTCCACACCAACTTGGCAGGCAGGTTCTAGCTGGGCGAATAATTGTTATAAGGGTACAGCTACCAAGTATGCACCATTTGATTCTCCGATGAACTTGATGTTTAATATTGCAATTGGAGGGTATGGTGGTTCTAAATGTCAATGGGGTAACAAATGTAATGGTGATGACTGTAAAAATGCAGTTGGATCTGAGATGGTTATTTCGAATATTACTGTATATTCATTGTCTTAAACAACCGCTAAAAATTTAGTTATTAACAACTGTTTTAATATATAATTTTCTAGTTCGTCAGGGTTACATCCGTTTTTCTTAGATTCAATAACTACATCTTCGTGTGTATATTTATAAGATCCTTTACGACATCTAGAATACCCTTTTGATTTTCTAGTGTTGTTATAATTGGATTTCCATGTAAATGCACATACATTACATTGCCATTCCATTGAAGTATTGGCATTGATATACGTCTCTTCTAGAGATGTCCAGTTATGTTTTTCACATAATTCCTGTATAGTTTCTATAGTAATTTTAGTTTTTGATCTTGGCATGATTTGATAAATCAATTTGTCTATTCGTCTGGGTTGTGCATACAATAGTTTTCCACTGGTGGGATTGATGCATTATAAATACCCATATCATGGGCTTTTTCAAGAAGATCCTCAAAGATTCGATGAAACTTCTCCGTATGCCCTATGTCATCTTTATTGATGTAGTGTGCAAATTCGTGGATCATCACGTATATTAGATGGTTCGTTGGATAGTAGTCATCGTTTTCATCTTTGAGACATAGATAAATCTTGTCCTTGTTGATTGTGTATGATTTTTTACCCTTATACAATTTTAAATTCTTAATCTCAGGGTGTAAGGGTTGTAGAATCTTTTTAAGTTTAATCAACATCGGATCGTCTTGAAGATGGTGCTCCGTTATACAACTAGTAACCCACCATATAATACCACCGATTATTAATAGAGCAACAAGAGCAACCAGTAATTTAGTACCCGTGTTATTTTTCTTACGTTCGAGCGTCATTTTATATTATCTAGGAAAAATAATATAAAACTATACACTTGTTGTCACGCCATTATTTAAAATAGACATATCTTCACCCGAAGATTCCTGTGGTGCATACACAGATTGTTGTATACTTTTGTAGTATCTGTATGAACATGCTCCTGCTAAGGATAGCATTAATAATATCATTATTACCATACCAACCCAAAATCCTGCTAGATCCGTGACCGGTGTTTGTTGATTATCCGTTAGTATGGAATTAGTAGGCACATGTGTTGTAAAAGAGCATGGATTTTCGTTATCCCGTTCAGGGCTATCACACTTGCCCAGATTAAGGATATGATTAAGGAAAATAACAGATTTTGACCATACAAATGAATCCCCGTAGTTGAATGAATTACCCTTCATATTTACACCAATGTTTTTTGTAATCATTATCTTGATAATCTCTTCACCAACTGGTCCTGAAAAGTTGTTATGATATATATCAATGATAATGTGTAGAGGTGCTCGAATTAATAACTCCAAAAGATCCACAGAAAATGAATTCATTCCGTAATATCCATGAGATAAAACATCACTAAGTATTGGAATAATACCAGAGAAGTGATTAGAAGAAACATCTACAGTTTTTAGTACTTTGGATTGAACTAAACTCTCTGGAAGTTCACCGTCTAGATGATTTATAGCAATATCTAGTACTTGAAGACTTGGAAGATTAAAAACATTGTCGATTTTTCCATGCAAATTACTATTACGAAGTTTTAGAATCTCCAAATTGTTGAACATACTCAAAACATTAGGAAAAGGTTGTGGATCAAAGTTATTATGACTCGATCCAGAACATTAAGTGCAGATAGATCACCAATACACTTTGGTATAGTTACACTAAAGTAATTCGCCCCTAGTTCGAGAACTTTCATTTCCTTATTGGGAAAACATGGAATTTCTCCGGTAAAATAATTGTTCGTCAATGACAGAACCTTTAATGATTTTAGGTTCAAAATCTCACCTAAAAGACGATTATGACTAGCACTAAGTGTTTCGAGTTTAGGAAATTGCTTTACATAACTAAAAAAATTACTATGCATATCTATCCGATTCACATCCACTCGACATTCTAAAGAATGTGGTGATTATTAGAAACAGTCCTCGAAGACCAATCATTTTATATTCTTTCCCCCTGCAATCTTTAAAATGTTTTTATTGAATTTATGGAATAAAAATATACATAATAATAAACATGGAACGAAACATTAAAAAGTTTTGTAAAAAGCCTTCTAAGATATTATTTACCAAGTTAACTCCTGAATTACAGGAACAAATGATCACAACATCATTCAATGTCTTGTCCCAAAAGACTGGGAATCAGGAAAAGGCATTGGAAATACTACAAGTATTAGATCAAGTTTCTGTTGTTCACGGATATACGATTTATACAGGGGATATGAACTTATCCACACCGTTGGAAAGACTTACTCGTATGGGAATAACAACATTACCTGTTATTTCACCAGACGAGTTGGGGGATATCCGGGAGATATTCGATGCAACTATTGAGCATTTCCCAGAATATCTCCGGGATCCATCAGATCCTCGGTTAAATGCAGTAGGTGACCCATTAGTATATGCTCTAGGTGGCTTTGCAGCTTTCGGTAATCCAGGGTCTTTTCACAATCCATTGGTACGGGACCTACGGATTAAGTGTTGGAAACAAGCTATAAAGTTATTCAATCAGGTTATTAAAGGATATTACGATAAGGATCTCCGGGATAACTATAAAGTAGAAGTATTATTCGATCGAATGATGTTTCGAAAAGCTGGACAGAAAGCAGTTGCAGAAGCATGGCACAGAGATGTTATGCCAGGAGATTTAATTGATCAACGTGATGAAGTATACGGTGGTTGGATTAATCTAGATAACAAGGATCAATACTTTTCTTGTCTTCCGGGGTCACAGTTAGGAATAACTCAGAGAGATATTCCGTCTGGATTCGATACGATGACCAAAAGGGAGATGGCGAATATGATGAAAAAGAAGGATGTTAAGAAAAAAGTGGAGAAAATGAACAAAGATCAAAGAGAAAAGTATTTAACAACATTAATCAAGCCGATCTTACTAGAAGTAGGTAAACATCGCAACAAGTTCAAGATTCCTCCTGGTCATATGGTTATCTTTCCACAGTATATTATGCATGAAGTAGTTGCCAATGCTGTCAAACATGACATGTATAGACTATTCCTAGGATGGCGAATGACGATACGAAATAAATCATTACGGGATAATGAAAAGTATATGAGTGAACAGGCAGTTGTACCATTACCAGGAGGAATGATACCTCCATTATACGCGGCGTCTCACCAATCTCAGCAATTAGGTATACCAACACTGAAGAAACTTACAAAAGCTCAGAAGAAAAAGTTTGATTTAGATAAATGGGTTAAAGATCTGGATGATAAGTATACACAGTTATATCCCACCGAAAGGATGAAAAAACTAAGTAAGAGACTAAAAACGACGAAGAATAAGCGGGAAGTAATTGCAAAGATGAATACAGAATATCTTAACGCGGCAGAGATTAATGTTCCTTTCGATGAGGAAAAGTTTATTGACGATCCGGACATGACAATATCTTTCCGTAGTGTCTTTCGAACCAATCCAAAGGACGACAGTACAAAAACAACTCTGATTAAATGGTCTAGGGATACTATCCCTACCAAGTTTCTTAAGAAACAAGTATACGATGGATCGGGTGGAAAAGGTACTTATATGAAAGGTCCCAGATATATGAAAAGTCTCAAGGCGATGGGACTAAAGATGTATCCAAATTATTCTAAGCAGGAAAAGATCATATATAGACCCAATAGGGTAAATTGAAATATGGTTTGTTATCCAATCGAATAACAAAACATGACTTCTCTATTGAAAGTAACGATTATGTTTCTATGCTCAAGCAACCGACGACCCAACGGATGATGATTTTGGTATGACAAGTCACTTTCTGGTCCAAAAGAATCATATCCATCGTGACCCAAAATATTAATAGATGCCAAAACTTTATCATAAATTTGAATTGGATTATGTTCTGCTTTATAACAATAATATTCGGAAATAGTTTTAACCAAATCAACCGGTAAGATTTTACTCAATTCTTGGTCAATATTCTTGTACACAGCGTTGATATACATATCCAACATAAATGGTACCTGTTAATATTTAAATGTCAATTTATTATTTTCAATTTATTATCAGAATAGGCTAACCCTTACTTATTCGACATTAATGACTTTGTGACTAATTTGTTTTTGGTTTTCAATGAGTAGACATAGGCCCCTACTTATTATGTAGGTTTTTGATATCTCTTGTATATTCGGTGGGTGTCCGAATATTAAGTAGCTTCCAGTTACCCATGTCTCATATATATATACATTAGATTATCTCATACCCATTTAGAACCTTTATTATTATACCTGGTTCTAAATGTCTTAAATCTTGATTAGTAATGTTTACAATACCAGCAAAGGTAAACAAATAAATATTTTTAGCAATTTCATTATTATATACTAGATTAAATTTAAATTATCCCCATTTTATAGACGCAAAAGAAACAAAATCACTGGGTTCCATTTCAGTTATATTTTTAAAAAAATCAACAACATAATTATTATGGGGATGGGAAGGGTCCGGTTTTGTTACACAGGTATAACCTTCGGCGTCTTTTTCATCTTGAAAATATGGTAGGATTTTATTAAAATCCTTGAAAATTATGGATTTTATTTTTGTTCCCTTTAGAACAAAATATCCCTGAAATATATTTTTTCCGTTTGAAATCGGTAATATTGAAACGTATGTACCTTGTTGACTATTGATTATTTTTGTTGATTCTCTTATTACAGATGCACTGCCTTTTATACTGTTTATTCCTTGACATTCACCAAGATTTTCTCTGCAAAAATCTTTTGCTTCTTGAATTGAAGTAAAAGTGTGCCATTCAGTTCCATTAAGTTCATAGCCCCCAATTGTAATATAGGGTTTAAGACAGTTTTCTCCAATATATCCTGGATTACATTCACACACTGGTTTATCATCTTTCAATACACATTTCCCCCCAACTGGAACGTTACAATCAGTACATTTTATAGAGCAGTTTTCTCCAACATATCCATCATTACATTTACACGTTTTATCAGCTTGACACGTCCCTTGATCATTACAATTATTTTTACAATGTGCTATACAATTATCTCCACCATAACCAGGAGAACATACACATTTTCCTCTTAAATCACAAGTATGGTATTATCCTTACAGTATAGTTGGTTCTTTTATTATATGTACAAGTTATTTGGTACTCCTATAAATCAGTTGACCGTAACACAAACAATATTTTTATACAAGAGAATATTTTCATATAACAGAATTGTAGATGAGAACGGACTACAAACTGGAATTGTTACTCCAAAAAGTTTATGTAGCACAGTACTCTTATCTCCAGATGATGGAGACATTTATTTCAATGACTGGTTTGTTAAGTTTACTAGAAATAATTGCGCCATACAAGAAGGCGCACCACTTTTATATACACGTGATACTGCAACTAAATATAAAGGTGAAGATGTATTTAGTTACTCTTTAGTATTAAATAAAAAAAAAATAAAAATAATACAATTACATATGGAATATATCCTAAGGCTGGAGACTATACTAATATATTACTTATAATATATGGTTAAGACTGGACCACCATCGCATGGTGATTATGTTATCTGGTGGTCTGTGTAAGACTAGCAAGATTGATAGTGGAAAGAGTAGTTGAGGATTAGTCAACAGTAAGGACGTGAAGAACTTTTACATATCATTACTTGAAATGCGCAATCCTGTTGAATGCGAGAAGTTCTATGATCAGTATTATCTTGTTGGTGTTGTAGGTGGTTGTATGGTATCGACAAGTAATATCAGTGCGATCGAGGTATTGAAACCTATTATGATAGGTAGTTGGACTGTTGTTGAGGAGAATAGCAATCAGTTTGTATCATCGGCATGTAATAATGCAAGTCCGTCTCTATGGATTACAGTATTAGCAGTTGGACTACTGGACATATTGGGATTAATAAACATTGAGAATATTTGTTAATTGAACTTAAAATTGAAATTTTAAAACTATTTTTCTAATAACAAATAACCATGGCTTCCGTACATGAAACAAAAGATTATGATGATATGAGCATGCGCGAAAGAGGTTCCCTTGCGCTCGCTACTGTTCTCAACCAAGAACAGAACATCAAGATTGTTGAAAAGTATATTCACAAGAAAGCAAAGAAGAAAGAGGATTATGATGCAACGTACAGGAAGATTCTCTTTCAGACTGTAGGTGACATTCTAAAGGGAAAAGATCTCAAGGCGTTGGTCAAGGATATTAAGAAGGAAATGGTTGGGTGGAATCACCCAACATTCGCAGATATTAAGAATAGGATTGATGAACACGATGAGTTCATTATCAACCCCTTTGAAGTTGAGGAAGGTGTTACTACATGTAACTGTGGTTCTGGACGTGTGTTCACTTATTCTAAACAGTGTCGCGGCGCGGATGAACCCATGACGACCTTTGCCAAGTGTGTGAAATGCAAAGCCCAATGGACATATTCCGGGTAATATTATTAAAATCAACATCGTAAATACGAAATTGAAAAAAACGTTTTTTATTTAAAGAATAAAAAACAATAGTAAAATGGAAGAAATTAACTTTGTAATTATTAACGAATGGGAAGGAGGAAAACCAGGCGGATCGTGTGATTATCGGAATAATACGTATATTGTTAGATTTAAGGATAAAACAATGAAAACATTTAATCCTATCAAGTATGATAACGCTGAAACATTAGCAAAAGAATATCACGTTCAACAGTCTCTTGAAAAGGGTTTCACAAAGAACCAGTATAGACTGGTTGAGTGCGATATTGAAGGAAGTTATTATGAAGTCAAATTGAAGGATGGTATAACGGCTAAAGTTGATAAAGAAGATCTGCATCTTGTTATTTCAAAAAAATGGGGTGCATATAAAACAGGCAATGGTAAATATGTTATGAGAACAGGAACTGACATGTTTTTCCATCGGTATATTTACCCCGAAATTAAATATATATGCCATACAAATGGAGATTCATTGGATAATAGGAGAAAAAACTTATCCGAGAAAACGTCGTTTGGGTTTGAGAGACATGTTACCCAATCGAAAGTTAATGCGAAATGGACAGGTGGGATACCAACAGGGTCACTGTGTTTTTTAAACAATGCATATGTTGTTAGATTTACAGATGGTACTAGGAAAACTTTTTCTCTTCATACATGTGAAAGTTTGGAAGATGCTAAAATCCAAGCATGTAAATATAGAACACAAACATCTCTTAACAAAGGATTAACAAAAAATCAATATAGATTAGTTAAATCGGATACAGATGGTATATATTATGAAATAAAACTACAGGATAAACACATTGCCAAGGTTGATGTAGACGATTTTAAATGTGTTCAGCAACGTGTTTGGTATGCTAAAAAAGGAACAGGATCAAGCAGATATTACATGTATGCTAGTAATAAAAACACAAAAGTTATGTTTCACCGTGTTCTTTTCCCAGAATATACACAAGTTGATCATATAAATCGGGATGGTTTAGACAATAGACGTAAAAATCTACGTGCTGTATCGTCAGCTGAGAACAATATCAATCAGAAGAAGCGTGTCGATAACAAATCTGGCAAAACTGGTATACATTATTCCAACTACGATAAGTGCTGGATAGTCCAATGGCCTGAGAACGGTAAAAGGAAGAAAAAATCCTTTTCTGAATCCAAATACGGGTACGATGGTGCTAAGTTGATGGCTATTAATCATAGACAGAAGATGGATAATAAGCTTGGTCTGTTGAATGGATACGACAGTAACGAAGATATTAGTATGGTAGTTAAACCAATTTCTATTGATAAAGTACAGATCAAGGAAAAACTCCTAAGTACGAATAAATCGGGTAAAAAAGGATTATATTATGTGGATAAGTATAACTTTTGGGCAGTGGAATGGAGAGATGCTGACGGTAAGAAAAAATGTAAGAGATTTTATGTAGGTACAAAAAGAAATTACGACGAAGCACAAAAGTTGGCGATGGAGTTCCAAACTTGATTTGTTAAATAACAAAATAATATGTAGAATTTTTTAAGAAAAATAAATATTTCTTAAAAAATGTTATTTTCTCCGGAAAAAGGAGGAGAAAATGTTTTCCAGAAATCCCAAATATTCCATATATACAAATCATCCACAACACAATGTTTGTAAGCTTTCCCAAAAATACAAAAATCAAGGCATTTCAGTTTAAAAGCGATTAACAAAATTTAACAAATTTTAACAAATTTTGTTAATTTTGTTAAATGTTATTTAACAAAATTGTTAGATATTTAAAGGTAAGCACATTTTTATTAAAATGGAATGCAAGTTTTGTCATAATAAATTAAGCTCTAAAAGTGCCTTAAATACTCATCAAAAAACAGCTCGATATTGTTTGAAAATACAGGGAAAAACTGATATCAAGGGATCGTTCATATGTAAAGTATGTGACAAAAATTTTTTGAATAATAATAGATATAAATCTCACGTCAAAATATGTAAATCAAATACAAAGTATATTATAGAGAATAAAAAGTTAAAAGACGAACTCATCTCTGTAAAAAAGGAAAATGAGATATTGCGTGGAGAGTTGGAGAAGACTCAGGAGCGTTATGATAAGTTATCTTTAACAGCAGTAAAAAGACCAGTAACAAGTACTAAAAATATTCAAATAAATAATTATATACAGAATATGGAGCCATTGCGAATAGAGGATATAACACAATCCGTTCCGATGCTGACTCTAGATCATCATGTTAAGGGGGCTGAAGGATATGCAGAGTATGCATTAGAGTTTCCTTTTAAGAATAAGATTGTGTGTTTGGATGTGAATAGAAATAAGATTAAGTATAAGAATGATGATGGTGATGTTATAGAGGATATTGGGTTCCAGAAGATGATGACAAATCTATGTAAATCTTTAAAAGATAGGAGCTTTAATTTATGCCAGGAACATTATGAAAAACTCTCTGCAGAGTTTACTGAAAGTGAGATGGAAGAGTATAATTGCATGGAAACAGCGATGGCTATTACAAGGTATGCTAATGGGAGAGAGAACGATTTTTGTAACAAAGTAATAAAGTTAATTAGCAAAGGATCAAAGATATAAGTTTTATAACATATTATGTTATAAGGTTTAATGATTAATTTTATACTTAAATTTTTCATAGTCTTTCGCATACATTTCGTATATCATTTCACAGATTTCTTTATCATCAAAAAAGTCTATATCCATAAGATTTAAATTAATAGAGCTATTCAACTTTCGTAATCTCTTGTAAGGTTCTCCGATAATTTCACACACAGTCTTCCAAACTTCTTCCATATTCTCAAACTTTATCTTAAAATTAACGATATCAACACCATCTTGTTCAATAAACTGATACTGAGGTCTTAAATGCCCAACCAATATATCTTCACCATGTTCAGTGTATTTTCTCGTAAAAAATGTGATAACAGACGTGTTGACGGATCTCTGATAGTAGTAAATGAAAAATAATCACTGAATTTCGAACTATCAGCAGCGGTATCGTGTTCACATACCTGTTTAGTTACGTTCATCATAATTTTTTATAGTTTGGTCTACCCAATACACAGAAAGAATTAGTATCTATATCTATGTGTAAAATTCTTTCTTTAGTAAAGTTTTAATAGTTGTTCCCCCTGTTCTAGCAATGTGAACAAAAATCAATTTATCCGTTTATATAATTTTTTTACTCTTTTAGACATTTAATGTAAAATATCAACCTGTTTTTACTCTTCGAACATAAATACTCCTATCAGTTCACCCACTTCTTTATTTTTCTTAGGTTCAATTTTCATATTCACAGCAAATACACGACTCATTAAACGTCAGATGGAATGTCTATAGGAGAAGACTGAGTAAATTTAGGACGGGAAGTAGATTCCATAGTTTGAGTGAGATCATAACTTCTTTGTGATCTTCGCATATTTTATTAGGGAAAATATTTTGTTAATAAGTAATAAATAAGAATGAGTTTCCAAATCAATCCATGTAAAGCTGTCATGCAAAAAGTAAAGGATGCTAACTGTGATATTAACACTATGAACGATTTATGTTACGGTATTAGTAACGCTTATGGGAATGTTTATGGTCCTGAACTAAAGTCCAAATTGGATCAACAATGCGCTGATCTTATTACGAAGAAAAAGTGTGTCTTGGGAAAAAACACATGTAACCTGAGGAGACCTGTTCCTCCTCCATTTTTTAATCAGATACCACATTATTTCCCTTGGTTGTTAAAAGAATGTAACGATGTTGGGAAAGCATACAAACAATGCTGTATGAAATGCACAGGTGAACAATATGAGAATGGATGCAGAGAGAACTGTAAATTAGAGGCAGAAGCTGTGGTATTACAGAAAGAGGAATACAAAGAGGAATACAAAGAGGAAAACAAAGAGGAAAACAAAGAGGAAAACAAAGAGGAAAACAAAGAGGAAAACAAACACCACAAACACTGTGAGAAAATTGACTATGAGGGTTACAAAAACGCCCACCCGTTCGTATTTTTCCTTGGTTTTGGATTAGTCACACTTATGATTGTTTTTCTAGTGTGGTTTTTCATACGCGGTTTAACGACAAAAAATAATCAGAGTATATAATAAATGACCAACGAAAACAGTTGGTACGATCAACAAATAAATAGAAACTTTTTCTTCCTAAATGCACATGGAGATGAGATAGAGAGGAGATGGGAAGTACCTAAAGGTGTTCGCATCATTATGTTCTGTTATTCAAAAGAATTACAGGTATGTGACAGATTCGACAAGTATAACTGGTATCATATTTTACTAGATCCTACTGCATCTGATAATTATTGTGACTTTCTCACTGCGATATCTGGATATAGTTCTATTAGAGATCATTTCTGTATCTACGAGGAACACGATATTATACGAGATCTAGATATACATACAGATGAAGAGTTTAGAGAGGGAATGTATCGTCTTCCAGTGAAAGGATATGCGTACGATCAGAAGAATGAGATGGTTGTGGTTAGTGATGGTACATTATTATCCGAGATACACAAGGATAAGACATTAAATAAACTAATGAAAGGATCAAAACGTAAAAAAGTAGTTGTTGATAGTAAAAGAATTGTCGACTTGTTGAGAGTAAAGAATGAGGTTGGTATTATTCAGTCACAGGTACGTAAAATACATAATAAGGCTCGTTTATCGAATTTAATTAATTCGATGAAACTACATGTGTCTGGATTAACAGTACTGTTAATGGTTTGTAGAAACCGTGACGAGTATGATAGGAAAGCAACAGGCGGTATTGCAGATGATATCACACCCGGACGTGTCGTATCTGAAGAACTAGAAAGGATGAGGGGTAAATGTAAATTGGAAAAGTTAATGAGATTACATTGATCGCAGTTTCTTAAATTTGCGAATACGCTCAACTATTCTAGGAGCATCAACCACGCGAGCCTTTAGAGCAGGAGCGACACAATCCCAAGGATCCAACTGCTCGGGTTCCTTATTTAGAAGCTTTCTTACAGACCTTGTGAGGTAGTTCTTGTGCACAACAACCTGCATAACATTCTTCTCGAACCATGAATTACTCATATAGAGGAAACCATCCTCTCCTGGGGTCTCGTTATCCCAATATCCCCAAGAGTTCTCTACTTGCCATGCTTCTGGTTTTTTGTCCGGGTCAAAATTAAGTCCAACAAGACTCATTGCATGATTTGCTTGTAAATTACGGAATGTAATTTTATCTCCTTTTGAAAACTCGTGATTAATACCGAATACATGTTCATTATCAGTTAACTTATCATCCAATGCTGAATGATAAGGATTGAAATCTTTGCATACGTCTGCAGCAAACCAAACAGGAAAACCAGATAGAATAGATTTTGTTGCGTACTTGGACAGTTCATGTATAGGAAGATTAAGGAATTTGAAATTCTCTCCCTCGTACACATTATTAGTATATTTAACCTCGTATGTCTTGCGTTCCTGAAGTTTTCCCGGAAGATGAGTAAGAACAACAAAATCTCTCAGGTTAACTCCGGGAATAACCATGTCTCTAAAGGCAATTGGTTCCAATTCGGCAATGATTGTAGACTCATCGTCGTCGTTCGTGTAAGCCCATCGGAATGTTTTAGGTGGTTCTCCTAAAAACTTGACCAACGTATTGTAGATTTGTTTCATTGTCTCATCCCTGATCTCTTCAACCTCTTCATCTGTTAGATTCTTATGAGTAACAATATAATTAGCACAAGATTGTAGACAAGTATTTAGAATCTGGTTCATATCCTCAGAATCTTCTGACTGAAAGGTTTCCTTCATTGCAGACTTGGGTACAAGTCCGTACTTCATTACTAAGTTAGCAAACATATTCCACCATCCACCGTCACCAGTATATTCACCAACCATGAATTTGAATGCCTCATCTTCTGTTTCAACATCTGGGTGGTTGATAAACCATCTTAGGTATCTATTTGCCCTTTCCAACTTATCATAAAAGAACAAATAAGTTTCGGAGAACTCAAAATTATCTAAATTAAGGGCACTAATGACAGAATGCCTAAACATGTTCAATCCAGAGAACATCCAACATCTTCCTGATCGACCCTGATTAGTAGCCTTAAGGTGTTTCTTCTTGATTGTATTCATGAAAACATGGTTAATGTCGTTGACACGGTTAGAATCCATTGTGGATAACATTGATCCAAGAGCAACGACTGCATTGCGTGACATAATATTCTTAGGATCGTCGTAAAATTCTTCTTCGCATTCCTGTAAGAATACAGGATTAATATCATTCACATTCACGTCATACTTTAAGGATACGTGTTTTTCTTCTGTTCGAAAACGTTTCATTTTATTTAAAAATCTTATAGTTTTAAATAGTCTATTTTTTCCGAGCATTTTTCAAGACACCATTCTTGACTCTTGTCTTGTTGTTACAAGATTTACATGAATGCTGTAGCCCGTCAGGTCTCTTGGAAGCTTTATAATACTGTGTTTTTAGCCTGACAATTTCGCACTTCGGACACCATTTAGAATTCTCTGGTATATTTTTAGGTTGTTGTGTATGGCTACTTTCCTGTGAACCCATGTGCCTTGTTAGTATTTAGTAGTATTTCCCTTTTTACATATAATTAATTGTGATACGGGAATTCCCGTATCACTTTCCAAAGCCTGTAAATAGGCTTTAGTTTGATTATTTCTTGTATAATCATTTAATTTTTTCCCACCTGCTTTACACAATAATGTGGAGTTAACCATTCCATCTTTTCTGACTGGTATATCAATTGTGTTATTTTCAGATACTTTTAGTTTATGTAATATTACTTCGTGAAATTCGGATTTAAAAGGTTGTAGTTCATTATTTGATAACTGTTTACTTTTGCTGAGTACAGTTGTCATTTTTATTTGATTTGTTACTGTGTAATAACAAATCTTTAAGTTATAGAATTCGGTGAATGCCTCATGTGATACGATGTAGACACAGTTTCTTATTTCGTGTGTGTCTATTAAATAATTTTTGGTATAATTAAACAACAAATTAACAGAGAATTTTAATCATATCACAAGTAAGAGTTACTGGATATCTAATGACTTTTCCAGTGTTGAAAGATACATCAAATCCTTTCAACTTTCCCTTTTTATCCTGATGTTTAACTAGAAAATCTATTTTGTTAACAATGTTGTTAACAACCTTTTCGATTGATCTAACACCAACACAATTTTCCCAATCTGTATTTTCCTTGATTAGATACTCTGCAACTTTTGGAGAAATTTTAATTGCACTTTCAGATGTATTAATATTTCGCAGAGCTTTAGGAAATAAATAATCAGTAATAATACATTTTTTATCTTCTAATTTATACCCAGGAACCTCGATTGTGTAAATACGATCACTCAGAGCAGAATCTGTTGGTAATTCATTCATCGAGTAGATAAACCAAAGATAAGACAGATCAATCGTTATCTCACTAAGGAACTTGTCCCTAAACTCAGAGTTTTGAATCGGATCGGTTATATGAAGTAAAGCGGAACACATATCCTTATTATCAGATATCTTATCGAACTCGTCCAGGAACAAAATTCCATTCTTGTACTTCATTCGTTTGAGACATTTAGATATTTCTCCCGGTTGTGCACCAACGTAAGTATACTCATGCCCCTTGAGATAATCAGGATTGGATATACCTCCTAGTGAGATCTGCTCGAAAGGAAAGTCAAGTACTTTTGCCAGTAAACGGGATATTGCTGTTTTTCCAGTACCCGGAGACCCGATTAATCCAAGAGAGCATCTTTTCATATGAGGATTTTGTATTTTAGAAGAAACGAATAAGAGAATCTGTTCCTTTACATGTTGCATTCCGTACAACTCTTCATCCATCGTCTTTGATACTTTACGGAGAAAGTTCGTCAGCTGTGTTTTAGAGAAGGGAAACGTTTTAATCTCGTCGTGAGGCATTGAGATAGCCCAAGTAAGCCAATGTCGAAGTTTTCCCTTTTCATCATCATGCGTAGACATGTTTTGGAGTTCCTTGTATCTTGCGTAGATTGTTTGTTTGTTATTAATACTTGTATCGAGTTGGAGTATTTTATACAAAAGATCAATATTCGGATCGTAACTTTCCAAAATGTCTAGTTGTTCCTGCATCTCCTGATGTTGTTCCTTTGTATACCGACAGTGTTGAGTATAATTGTTTTTACATTCATCAAACATTTTATTGACACTATTTCGAAGTTCTAGCCAGTGTTCTGTAGACGGTACAGATGTTTTATATATTTCGTATAACTGTAGCAACCGCGCTCTATCCTTCTGTAACAACGGTTCTTCTAATATATTTACTATTTTTGGTTCAGTTTTTAGTATTTCCAGTTTTGTTGTGGTAAAATTATTATGCGCAACCTTGTTAGTGCACCGAAGCCTTTGAAGGCTTCTGGATTCATTATCTGGACAATAATCCTCATCGAACTCTGACTCGTCAGATCCAGCTTCTTCATATCGAACTCGTTTCTTTGGACGATTATTCATTTATTATATAATTAGTTTTCTTTAATTTTGCTTAAAAGGAAGAAAGATTAAAGTAAAATGTCAGAACAACAATTAGTCCATCCGGAATGGGAGAAAGAAAACTCTCTTACTGCTCCATCTGATAGAGATCCTACCCGAACTTATCAGCCTAACCAAGGACATCCTCCTCTATCGGAGGAGGATGTCGTAAATGCAGTGTCTTATTTGAATAACAATACATTTGTAAAAAAATTTTTGAGAGTTGAGCGTAGATACGCTGATCCTGTTGATCCTATGCAACGGATTGGGTTGATTTCCTTTGTACCAGCAAAAGGAGCTACACCTAATGAGAAAGGTGTTTATGGATTTGCTAAACTTCGTGGTAATTATCCTACGGATGCAGAAGCAGGTGAGCGTGCAGAATTTCTGATCCGTAATGCTGACTCTTATCACCAGATTTACCATGCCTATGTCGGTCGTCCATTCCCTTGCACCATTTCATCTGATTATTCAGAAGAGACTAGTGAGATTGATCTTCGAAAGACAATGACTGAATCTGTCAGTACAAGCATTAAACAGAAGAAGAATGACGAGCGACGTGAGATTAAGGAAATCGAGGATCGTGAAAAGCAACTTTTTGCTGAGGCAAAACAAGAAGAAGAAGATCCTCTTGATTTCTATACAACTCTTCGTGTTAAGAAGGCCCAGGTAACATGGACTTATCTTGAGACCCAGAAAAAACTTGATGAGATGAAGGCTACCATTATCAAGACTCGTGAACAGATTGAAAAGATGGAGGGAGAAAGTGAAGAGTATGCTAAGAATTACTTCAAGAAGTATTGTGATGCTCGATCGGAGTCTGGTTTAGATAATTCTGCCAACCAGGATACTTTCATGAAATTCCTTGTTGAGGATGTTAAGCTTGATTTCTAAGTAATTACTTGAATTTTAAACGTTTGTGTTTAAAATTAATCTTCGTACCCACAATCTACGCACTTTTTGATCCAAAAAAAGTATATAAATACTCCAGCTGCAATTAGCAATAATACAATACTGGCTATTATAGAATATAAAAGAACCTTTTTCTTTTTCTTATGGTCTCCTCTCGACGATACTCCGTACGCACCAGCACCAATTCCGGCAACAGCAAAAGGGATAGCTAGACAAGCACCGCAAAAGGGTTCGATTACATCTTCGCCATCTTTTTTATACAATTTCCATTTTTCATGAACATGATCAGACATCTTTATTACCCATAAATATTTTTCTTAGTTTTTGATAAATGATAACTGATAAGAAAGATCCAAAAGACGTTCCTGTTAGTGTATTCATAGCACTATCAATGATAGTTGTTTTCTTGCTTTTTAATGCAAAGGTTGTCACTGCACTCCCTTGTGGAAAAAGTATCCACGAGGTGTTTATGAGTAATTTCGTACACGTTGATTTAGGACACATAATGTCGAATTTGTACGCGCTCTATGCAATCTCTAGAGTAGAACAGGAAATGGGTTTGACGCCTTTTATATATCTCTTAATCTTTTTGCTGATTGTGAATACGATAGCAGAATTTGTAGCGCGTCGTATATGGAAAGATCTACCCTGTAGTATCGGATTCTCTGGTATTTTGTTCGGATTATTTACATGGGAACTTGTGTCTAAAAAGAAGTTCGATGTCGAATTACTTCTCGCGATCGTAATTATGACTGTAGGACCTTCTCTGCAAAGTAAAAAAGTTTCTCTGTCTGGGCACGCTATTGGTGCTGTATCGGGAATAGTTGCTGGATTAATTTGGAAGTTTGTTAATAAGGGTAATTAAGAGGTTGGATTATTTTCTTTACAGAGATTAATCGAGGTGGTCCAAGTAGTTCTAACAAATGTGTTATAAGTGGTAATACTGTTGATAATAGTATCACAGGATCAACCCCATGTACAAATTGTACCTTCATAGGTAATGTTACCCCTACAATTACAGACGGTGGTGGTGCTTCGGACAAGAATATTGCGGTAGGAAATAGAACGAGTGGAACTATTACTATGTCGGGTATTTCCATTACCGCAAATAATTTAACTGGCGTCGCCTTCTAAATATGATTTCTATTTTAATTCTTATTCTAGAATTAAAACTTATTTTTATCTCCATCTACTTCTTCACAACCTCCTTCTCAATAACCTTTAGCCATTTCACATATGCTTTTTCAAACTCATCTAGATCGCTAACCCAAAGATCTTTCTCCTTCTTTTTAGCAAGTCCATCACGTTCCTTAATCTTTGATGCAATATCTTTCTCAAGTTTGTTAATCCTCTCATCTGTGATACTACGGAACTGTAGACGAAGGAGATAATCGTATCCACCTTTTTCTTCCTTTTCTTCCTCATCGTCATCTTTTTCGTCTTTCATAATCTTATCGTATCCTCTTGACTCAAGGTCTGCATTCAAATCAGCCGTTTTTCTACTCTTACGAGTCTTGCCACTGGCATCGAAGAGTTTTATGTCACCATTCAACACTTCTGTAAGAAATCTCTTCTTATTCCCCATAAACTTGATATCATGATCCAATTTTTCGAGGAGGTGCTTCTTCCTCTTCACGTAATATACCATTCTGACTCTGCAGAACGAGTCGATAATCTCATCAACACTCTTATACTTTCTGATAGATCCATTCTCGTCGAATAGTACCATGTTCGATGTGTAGATATACTTGTGGAGTTTCAAGTTCTCCTTGTTGCATATAATACCATCTCTTTCTTCGTGAATAACAAACCTAACATTCCTAGGTGTAGAATAGTTCTTAACCTTCTTAATTACTTTTTCTTCAAGTAAACCATCCAAGAATTCTTTGAAATTATCAGTCCATAATCCAACCGGAAGCTCATCAACAACCTTTGTTTTTTTCTCAGTTACAACATTGCCCCATGATGTGTACCGAGAATCACCGGATGGTTCAATCTCTCCATTAAATCCTCTGTACCATGGAATTATCTCAGGGAGTAGAGAAATGGTAGTATCGTCTTCTTCCAAAAGAACAGCACCGTCCTGGTCCATCCAACTCTTCACCGATGCAATCAAGTCAAGTGGGTTATAACAAGGAACCGAACAAGACCAGCCAGTTCCGATTCCAACCGTACACCCGTTGATCAAGATAACAGGAAGAATGGGAACATAAAAGTATGGCTCGACCACATCACCATCATCAACAACTCTGTCCAAAAGTACATCATCCTCCTGTCTAAACAATAACCTTGTCATTGCATCCAACTTGGTAAAGATGTACCTTGCGTTAGCTGCATCCTTGCCACCGCTCAACCGTGTATTATGAGTTATGGTAGAATCGCCAAGTAAGAATCTTTCATTGCCATCGATATGCCATCCATTAAATTTGCCTTTTCCAATATTCTTAATATTGATATTATGACAATATGGATCGATAAGATAATTCTGAGACAATACTTTTTTTCTTTGAACTCGCGTGCGAATTCTTGTTATATCCCCCATAATAGAAAGACATAACATATCTGATGATTTACTGATATTTGTCCTAAATCCCAACGATCTGGCGATGATATCCGCGCTGTTAATAATACACGAATGATGTTTGCCAGATTGATATATATCAAAACGGTAATTATTTTTCTGTTTTCTCACAGATCCATCAGTATCTATTAAACCAGCAAGTAATTCCAATCTTGTTTGTTCGTCATTTATAATGTAATCAGTCGGTATATTCTTATTTTTATAAAGATTTAGTTCTTTTAATAATTCTTTGAAGGGGTTCAAATCTGTCCTAATCGAACCATTGACTGTCGTTCCTTCTTGTATATATTCTGTACATGTTTTATCAAATTTCCAATTACATACCGGTAACTGTCTTTCTGATGTTTTGCATCCTTTGCATATATTACTGTTATACTCAGTATCTCCAATCGCTGGACCTTTACCTGATCCTCTACGTCGAATGTAATAAGTACAACCATCATTTTTATAATTTTCTACGTGAATGACTTCACATCCGATGGAATCTAACCATACAACCCATGACTTAATAATCTCTTCATCTATAGAAGAAAATGCATGACCATCTTGTATGCCATCACCTAACCATGTACCTAATATGTACGGATCTATAGACACTGATTTATGTTTTCTTGGAATAGATGTTCTATTTACAATACCTTTCATATGATTTCGAATATATTTTGGCAACTCTAGATATTCCTGTACGTTAATATCTATAATGTTATCATCGTCAATAGTTTTTGCAAATATTTGCAACTCATCAAGAGCTTGTTCTTTGTTTCTTATATTGTTTACCCCGATAGATTTACAATGACCTGTTTTTGTCTCTTTATTGATATAATACATAGTCCATCTTTTAGTTGATTCTTTCCAAAATATTGACTTATGACCACTAAATTTTAATGTTAATATATGGTGACTGTTGACCGTATAACTATCCATTCCTTTTCTAGAAATTTGATACATATCATCCTCTCCTGATGTAATCAACGTAACATTTCTAACAGTTCCATCATCTCCAACAAGCTGATCCCCGACAGCCACATCTTTTGCCTTTTTAAGAGAAAAATCCCACATAAGAATAGGTGTATTTGGGTCAACACAACCAAACTGACCATCTCTGTACAGAAGAGGAATGTTATTACTTCCTGGATAAGCATTCGCCATTCTGGTAATGGTATCGTAGAGATTCTGTTCACCGTGATGATAACCAGAATGCTCTGCAACATAACCAGCAAGCTGCGCGACCTTCAGGGACTTACCAGTATACTTCAAGTTCCTGAGGAAACATGAAAAGAGCGCCTTTCGATTACCCTCTTTTAATCCGTCCATCAAGCCCGGGATGCTACGCTTGCAATCGTTCAGAGAAAACTTAATCAACTCTGTGTTGAGAAAATCAGACATTGATAGAGAGATGGTTTCTTGTTTGTCACCCTCCCATGCCAGTGCAATATTATCCGCATTGTACTGCTCGAGCCAAATCTTACGAGCATCTGACTGTTTGGTATGGAAAACCTTATTCATGTTGAAGCTGGTGTTCTCATCATTCTCGAGATCGACCATCTTAATTCCAAAAGTATCGGCAATGTCCTGATCCGATGATGAACCAAGACCCTTGTAATACTTTTGGTTAATGGCTTTCCCTGGATACTTTTTGTTATAAATATCAACATACTTTTTGTATTCTCTCTCATCGTAAAAGAGCTTTTCCTTCTTTTTTCCACCAGGAAGGAATACACGAACAATCGGAGTTTGCATGCTCGTGATAAATGGCTCAGCACGTTCCAAAAGAGTAGGGAACAAAGTGTGAACCATATTCTGCAACAGACCAGAGATGTGAATCCCATCACAATTATGTACTATTGTTTGTCCAATTCCTCCTTGGAAATTATGCACACTTGTTTCTATATCATAAACATAATTATCAGTTTTTCCAAGAGGGATAATCTTTTTAATAACGACAGGGTCTTTCTGCTGGTGACCTTTTGTTAAAACAAGAGTATATACAGATGGTTTATCCAATCTATTGTTTATAGAAACCTTATATCCTAGACTTTTGCATAATAGGAACATTCCGTGAGATCCAATTTTCCCATTTATATCGAAACGTTCAGTACCATATTTTTCTTTCCCTTTTCTATCACCATCACCATCGTAAAATCCTTTGAAAAATAACTCACGTGTTTCTATTGAAGAATTTAAAATTTCATCAGGAACTCGTTTGTTTCTTTCATGATCGTAAAATAAAGTTGTATACTTTTCGACAAATTCTTTAGTTTTAATACCTCCATTTACTATTAATTTATATGCTTTTTTATATCCTCTAACCTCATTATTATGCCTATCTTCTATAATCTTAAAATCATACGTATAATATTTAACGAGAATATTTTTAGATTTTTCCAAAAATTCATAGTTAGTGTTTGAGATAGACCATGAATATGAAACTCGTTTAAATGTATATTCGTTTGGTCTATTTTTCGGGTTATATTTATAATCCCAATTATAAGTACCTGATGTTCCATCAGCCCAAAATAATCCCATTACATATGCTTCTTCATTCGAAGGGGTATGTGTATGTATAGGAACATTGATAACTGGAGATGACATATATTCGCTAATAGCATTAATTAACTGATATTTTTTCTTTTTCTGATAATATCTAATACCTATTTTACTAGCAATTTGACACAGTTCTCGGTGTGATAATTTTTCTAAATTAGAATCTTCGATATTATTATAAAATCGTGGAAAGTTGTGCATCAATCTATCCCCTATTTTACACTCGGATGCATACACTTCATCTCCATTTTCAGTAATCATTTTGTGATCTTCTGTTACATCTATTATTCCTGTATGTGTTACAATTCTGTACATATTTTTGTTTGTTTTCTTTCTTTTAATTCCCATGATATCTGTCCAACCATTATTAGACCAAACTTGTAAATTTGATGTTGAATGATCGTTAATCCAATCTGTCTGGTTTATACAATCGATTGTCTTTACTCCTAAAATACCATCAGGTGTTTTTGTTAGTATAGGTGTATCATACGCAATACAGTCTGCGTCTGTGATAATTAGAATCCGTCCATACCTCAGAGTCAAAAACGTTTTTTCATCAGTATAATCAGCATCAAGCTTGGCGCCGAGAGCTTTGATAATATCCGAAATGACTGCATTCTTAGCGATCGACGCCGCCTTAGCATTACGGACGTTAAGAACCTTACCGCGAAGTGCGTAGATACCAAACCAGTCACGTCCAGCTTTTCCAAATGCACCAACCTCAATACCTTTCACTGCGTAAGTCTTAGCAGCAAGTCCCTCAACAAGAATTAACGTGCATTCATGGCTAAACTTACCGCCCTCGTTGTTGGCCGGGTCTAATCCTTCAATCTTGACAAAATTCTTCTTCCTTCTTTCAAGCTTCTTCAACGCACCAATTTCCTTGGAACGCCTAATATCGTCAATAACAGACCACTTCAACATTGTATTCACATGTAACTTTTTTATCACTGCTGTAACTGGAGATTCTAGTTTGTGTTTGCTCTGTGACTCGAACTCGGGGTTAATAACTCTGACAACAACAAAAATTCGAAAGAATTTTTTGACATCACCAATTGTATATGTAACACTACCCTTTCCTTTTGCTAACTTTTTCACGATTGGACGAAATGCTGCTTCTACCCACGCATCTACATGTGTACCACCCGAAGATGTATACACACCATTCACAAAAGATACAGCCTGAAACTGTGACGATGGCATTATCACAATCTGGGCATCCTTTGTGTTGATGTATAGAATATCCTTCTCCTCTACTGAAGAATAGAGACTTGAATAATCTTTCAATGTCTTTACCGGAATCAGGACATCATTAAAATATACATTCACGTTCGTTAGCATCGCCGCATCTACAACATAACGACAATATAGATCCACAATATCCTGATTATAACCCTTCATCTTGAACTGTTTAAAGTCAGGAATCCACGATACTTCAGTATATCCATTCGACTTACTGTTCGTGTCTGCTATTTCAGGTTCCTGTGCCAGCTTCATGTTACTCGTCCATTCCTGGAAGAATGTTTGTTCTGTATCAGGGTCAAGACCCATAACAGCAAAATATTCTGAAAATACATTAGTTAACTTAACACCAAGCCCATTACGACCGGAAATATTATACCGATCCTCTTCGTCATCGTAGTTAGACGAAGTAAGAAGCTGGCCAAAGATAAGACTGTGATTATAACAGTCTTCGTCCTCGTCGTACTCAATGGATATAGATTCACCGTCGTTCCAAACGGAAGTCATTCCCGTCTCGAGGTTCACATTTACTTTAATAGTAGTACACGGCCTTTTTGCTTTCTGACTTCTTGCCACATTGTCAATCGCATTGGAGAGCGGTTCAATGAAAATACGGAGAATAGCAGGGCAATATTTGATTACCTTCTTGATGATGTGAAAATCTTGATTGGGAATTGATATGTACTCCTCTAGCTCCCTAGCTCTTGTCGAGCCTGTATACATATCTGGTCTATGTAAAATATGTTGAATTGGATCAATCTTACTATACTTTGTTTTAGCGTTTGAAGACATTTGTTTAAGAATAGTAATTCCTATTCTTAAATTCATTTTTCTATTTGAACATTAGAGTATTTCCATCGGAACCCTCCTGCTTTATTTCGTTTTCCTTTACATACTTTAATAATTCCTGAACTACATATCCCAAGTTCTTTACAATCATCTGCTGTGCTAGAAAACGTTGTTATTAACTTTCCTTCCATTGTATACTGTGACACTTCTTTGCATATTGAACTTAACCCTGAGTGTATTGCGTGTAGAGTATTTTTACTATACGTAACCCACTCTAAATTGCTTTTGTGATTGTTAGAAGGATTTCCATCTCTGTGATTAACGACATGTTTATTGGGTCTATTCCCATAAAATGCTTTAGCTACTAATTTATGTACGGATATGTTAACATCTTTTCCGTCATCGTTTACTAAAGTTATATATTGTTATCTTGTTGTTTTCTCATACATTTTTTGAGTGTTTTACTCCATACTTCTCCACTAGAACATATTAAATATTTTGATAGATTATTAATCTCCAATTTTTCACAATCCTTTATTTCCACTTTTTTGTTGTTGGACATAATGATTACGATGGTTGATCTGTTCTGATCTACAAGACCATTCTAAATTAGAAATATGATTGTTAAGTTTATTGCCATCTTTGTGATTAACTTCTTTTTTCTTTTGGGGGTTTGATATAAAATGATTAGCAATCAATCTATGTATATAAAAATGTGTATATTGTTTTTGACCTGAGCTTAGCATTATATCTGCGTATCCATTAGACGTAATATAAAAACTACGATGTTGATTTTTAATTTCACTGAAAACACTTCCGTGGGTCGAAATTAAATATCTATTTTCGTAGTTTTTAATCTCTGTCCATATCTCTGGTTCAGGTCTGTGCAATATATGAGCAAGAGGGTCCATCTTGTTATACTTTTTCTTAGTTTTGGATGTCATGTTTGTTTTCCAAATAGGATACGAGCTTTTAAATTTTTTTTCTTCTTCATGTATTATAAATGAGAACAGGAACAAAAATACTTCTTTTCGCGATAATACTACCTGCGTTAGCGTTTTTTCTGATTTATCTAATAGCCAAATCATCCAACTGTGAACCAAATTGTCACGACAAAACATGTGGTCAATCAGATGGATGTTTTGGTAAATGTAAATCATGCCCTGCTGGTAAAACGTGTGACGGTACCAAATGTCAGAAAGTAAGTCCTGCTGGTAAAACAAAGGGTATCTGTTATTTTGACATTGATGGTACATTGACAACAGCCAAAGGTGATCGGGATGAAATGATGCAGCAATGTTTAGATAATAACTTTGCTATTGGTATAATCACAGCAAGTGGTAGAAAAGTAACAGATATTTGCGATGGAGATAAAGCGAGAGATCCATGGATGTCTGATTTATTATGTAAACAATTTCATGAAAATAATGCAAAGATGTACAACAGTACAACAGAAGTCACAGGAAGTAAAACATTCCCACATGGATACGATGGCACCAAAAGTCAGGGATATGTAAAGGGGTGGAATATGAAATACGGTAGAGATTTAGTGGATAGTAACATTCCAGATAAATGTGTTGTCTTATTCGATGATCAACAACATGTACTAGCTGATGTTAAGAAATTTGACCCTAATCTGGAAGTCCAATGTTCAGGTGAACCAACGGCGCCTGGTGCATGCCAAACACTTGGCCACGTACTTGATATTGACACGGTTAAAAAGAAGATAAAGGATATGCAAGCAAATGGGTGTATATAATTTATAACATATTCATATTGTTATAAATGAAAGATTAAGACAAAGGTAGGAGTACAGTGTATTCAGCGTTATTATCAATCTTATATCCCATTATCTTAACTTCGTTTGAAAATGGTTTCCCTTTAATTTGACGACCAGCGCTTATATTACCACCATTGATGTACGCGTATAAAGTAAAAGATACAGGTGTTGTATCATCTGCGTATATATTAGCATTATACCCTTCTCTAACCCATTTAACTGCAATATCAGATGCCTTTTCTAATGTTTGTGTGTTTTGTGCTAGATATACATTATTATCAACGAGAGTATTTTTGAAGAAATACGGAGTGTTGACACCTATCTGTACTTCATCGTGTATTGTATATACAATATTATTCTCAAGAATCCATTTATTGACAGATTCTTCTCCATATAAGATAACCTGATGGCTGTATCGGTCAAAGTCTGTGATATCGACATAATAATTCCTGATAACGATACGTTCATAATATCTTCTTACACTATCCACGTTCATTTGAGCGCTTAGTCGAAGTACGTATATAAGCCTTTTAATTGTTTCCTCGTTATGAACAACGATTTTACCCCCATATAGAATAGAACTATCTTTCTTTAACGTTTTCTCAATATAACCGTAATCATAATCAGGTTTTATTATGAAAAAGTTCTTTGCAAATTGAGCAATATTATCATCGTTCACATCCACAATTCCGGTCTCATTCAGATAAGTAGAATACACCCATATAGTATATTCAACTAAATAACGAGCCATTTTCTTGTTTTTGTTATATTTTTCTAGAGATGACTCATCCTTTTCGGGAAAACTAAGTCCGTGTTGTTTCTCTGGGATACCATCTATTATACCTTCATTATTTACAGGTATAGAAACAGTGACATTTCCTAAAGTACCATTGATTTCTTTAGTTACATCTCCTATGACAGTTTGTGATGTAACCTGTATGTTCAAAGTATCTATAAGTTTCATAGCCGTGGTAACATCAACCAAGTATATTTTTGTACTTGTTGTTTCTCTTACTTTAATTGGTTGAATCGGAGTAATAATAAGAGAGATATTTTGATCGTTATAGACAACATTAAGTCTTCTCGTTTTACCGTAAGAATCGATCCACTGTGATTTTATCTTTATTGAAGGATCTATTGGCATGTACGTCTCATTGATCGTACTATTCAGAGCGTACGCCTTTCGTAAACGATTATATACATTACGAACATTACGTGCCTCTTTATATGTAAAAGAAAACTGTACATTATCACGACTTTTCTTTGTGTTGTACTTGATAATCAGTTCGCATTGAGGATATTTGGCATGATCAGATTCACTTCCCATATGTTCATACACATAAATACATCTTTTCTTTGTCCGATTTTTATAGTACGCTTGAAGATGACGAGGTAATACCATCTCACCGTCCAAAATCTTACGTGTGAATAAAAAGATATTACAATCGAATCTATCTTCTAATAAGTGAACGAAAAGTTTCGGGTCAAAATAAACTTCTGGATCTTCTATCATCTTAATTATTTCTTTTACAGTTTTATCGTACAATTCCTGTCTACACAAAGGAACGATATTCTTTTTAGCAAATGCTACTCTTTCTTCCATTAGTGTATCTTCTCTTGCCTCCTCTCCGTCAATATCAAGAATTTCCGTTTCGTCGTTCAAAGCTTCCATTACAACATTAATAAAACTGTTTTTACTTTTGTAAACTCCTTTACGAACATACTCATACTTTGGATCAGGATCGATAATCACAAATAGATTTTCCAGATTCAAAGGCAGTGTTCCAAACTGATTATATTTAAGAATTTTATCTGTTCGAATAATATTATGTTGTTTCTTTTCAACGGCAATTAACTCCTTTCCTTCGTAATAATGTAAATACTTGGTTTTCTTTCTCTGATCCCTTTCAAAACAGCATGGCACATATGGATATACATCAGCATTTTTTAACTTATTAATCCTAATTCCGGTATATGGGTATTCTGGATTATTGCATACATAATAGTTTTGACCTTCACCATCCATCGGAAAATTAAACGCATCGGGGTCGTCTGGCCTATCTCTCGGAAACTTCATTACACTCTTTCCTTCTGCTTGAGCCTGTACAGCATCCTCTTCTGATACTATTACTGGCATACGGGCTGGTTTACAATTTCTAGTATATAGAGTGACAAAGAGATCCGGAGAAACATCTGACGCTTTTATAGATTGTACTTCTATTTCCTCTGGAGGAGCAACATTTCCGAAATCTGGAATATAATTTTTGTAATAATCTATAATTCCATCCTTCTTCTCTTCATAACGCATGAATAATTTTCCGAGAATCTCCTTGAATATACCTACAGACTTTGCGTTGTTTGCTTTGGATACCTTAACTCGAATAAATGGTCCGCCAGGTTCGAAAAAATCTAGATCAACTTTTTTCATCGTCTGATCACCTTTAACCATGATCTTTTCTGTCAAAGTTGCGGTGATATAGCCAGTAGATGGATGTTCAAAGTGAATGTATATACCGGGTTTCATTTTAGTTGCCTTATCGTGATCATCGATCGTAATTAATCTACTAAAAATTGGATCGTTCACTACTAAATCGGCAAAGACGTATTTATTAAATCTTAAAATAGGGAAATAAAATACACCAATAACCTCACTTTCATCTATCTGTTTAACTTTAGCGTCAAGATTCTTAAAAACAGATAGAGATCTTTTCATAAATTCATCTCTTGATACATTATCCTTAGAAGTATTGATAGTGATATCTATTGTCATATAATCCGATTCCGGATCAACTTTTACTATAGCACTCTCATAATTGGATATATTAGAGCTAGTGGAGACAAACTTTTTCTGTGCAACTTGAAGAATTAATGACTCTTCGGAACTACTAGACCATTCTTCTGGTGGAATAAAATCTTGTAATATCTTGTAAAAGTCCATTGTTGTAGAGAACGGTACGGACGGATTCAACTTTATTGTGTTAAAGATCTCTAACAACGAAAGATCTTTGACATCGAGTGTCAGAATGAACTTTACATGTTCTATCTCAAAATCTGTAGATGCGGCAGACTCATCAATGGTATCAAACTCCTTAAATACATCTAGAGTATTTTTAGCACTATCTTTGTTAGATTGGATACGTCCTTCTAGGTATTTCTTAATATTTTTAATCTGAGCCCAATCAGTGTGTATCTGCCTGCTTGTTATGTATAACTTATTTTTCTGAAGAATATCTCCGATATTATCTAAAGGTGATTTACCTTGTGTCTTTACATCTTTCCGAAGTGGTTTGTTATACGCTAACCATACTTTAACAATCTCTTTGCCTTTATTGTATTTGGTTTTACCTACCCTTGCTTGTATGTCGTTAATTAATTGGATAATAGAACTGTTTCTACTCGCAGATGCTTTTATCTCGGCAAGCAAATCATTAACGATTATTTTACTTTTTTTATCTCTTAATTCAACATCCGTAATATCTTTATTAAAATATAAAAAAGATTCCAATGTATCCATAGTAGCCGCTAGGCGAGATTTAAACGAGTTTACATTATCGAGTTCATATATTTTGAACTTTTTTCCGTTAACGCGAACCATATTTCTTTAATGTTTGTAAATAAAATTAGTAATTGTTTCTGAATTCTTAAGTTTATGTATGCATATTGCATACATAACTTTTCCGTTATCATTTCCTTTCATCATTTTCCATCTTTGTGTGTCCTACACAATAGGAATATTCAGCATGAATGTCGTAATATCCCAGAATAAGTTCTGAGATAGGATCAGGGAAAGTCTTGGTTAGCTCTTCCTTGATATATCCTTCGTATTGGAGCATAGCTCGTACGCCTTCCATCATAGCATAATATGCTCCAGCAGCGTAAGAAACCATTTTATTTTAATCTATATTATTTTAGATTAAAATATCAATTTAATTACGAAAGAGTAGTAGCAAACTTCTTAAGAGATGTTACATCTCTGCCACCTCCGTGAACACCCTTGTATTTACCATTAGAATCAAATCCAAAGTACGAGGGAACACCACGGTGTTTAGCATCCCACTTTTCAAATAATTTACCTGCAGCCTTTTCAGATTCTTCCCCATCAGATACAATAGTAGCAGCAACAACATTGGGGTGTGATTTAGCGAATTTTTCAAATGCTGGGCCTGCTTGTTTACAATAACCACAGAACGTCGCTTGTCCCATAATAACGACATTTTTTCCTCTACATACGTATTGTTTAAGATTCCCGTCGGAATCAAAATCGTCGATTTCAAGATATGCAACGTTTTCCATTATTTATTATAAGTAGAATAATTTTTTTAAAGTGTTTTATTTTGCTTATATTTGGTTGACATTTATATACAACATACGATTTGGCTGTTATTTTCATTTAAAGTTTAACAGAGAATTTAAAAAACTATGACAGTTATATTCAAAGCAAAAACCCACTGTGCTTACACTATCAAGATACTTGCTGAACTACTTCAAAATAATATCAAGACCGCATGTTTCGAAATCGACGAGGACGGTGTTAAGTTATGTATGATGGACCATCATCGTACAATTCTTATCCAAGTATCTCTAGAGAGTGAGAACTTTACCCTCTATAAATTTAAGTGTAAAGATAAGTTATTTTTAGGTATTAATCTAAATCACTTTCACAAGATGTTAAAATCCATTAAGAAGAAAGACTCGATGCAATTGTTTATTAACGATGATTCTCCTAACGATTTAGGTATCAAGGTTATCCCCAAAGAAAATAATCGTATCACGACATCTTTTGTTACTATTCAAGAAATACAGACAATCGATATTGACATCCCAGAAGGTTATGGAAAACCTATCATTGTTCCTAGTTCAGAATATCAAAAGATGTGTAAAGATATGGCTCATATAGGTAGTATGATCAATGTTGTTGCCAGAAACTTCCACATTAAGTTTCGGTGTAATGCCGGTGGTGTTATGAAGAGACATGTAGAGTTTGGTGAGATGGGAGATTCGGATGATGAAGAAGAGGATGATGATAATGTAGTTGAATATAATCAAGATTTTGATACAGAGCAGCTATCACGTATCACAAAGATGGCAGGATTAAGTACCAGCATGCAAATTTATCCCAAACAAGGAAAGCCGTTACTGTTCAAGTCAGCAATTGGAAGTTTAGGGAAGATTTCTATCTATATCAAGTCAAAGGACTTGATTGAAAAGGAGAACAGCGTTTTGGAGTCAGACGATGATGATGATTTTTAAAGATATTGAACTGTTTAAAAATTTATTGGGTATAATACACGAACTGCGCTGAATCCATAATCCTTGATAATAAACCAGCAAAGTCATAATTCAATTATTGTTTGTATTCGAATATGACAAGTAAACCGTAACCTTGGCTTATGAAGTGGATGTTTGATTAGAAATCTTTTAATCCCGTCATATGTGTCTATAAGATAGTAATAATAAATGCTAGTAATGAAATCCTGTGTGTGAAGAATTTTTTTCACTAGCATTGTATCCCCGAAAAGATGAGGAGTGTAGGAAAACTGCTGTATACTCATATTCCATAGTTTTTCTGTAACCTGATTTCTTTCCATAATATTTAATTTATATCCATTAATTAAATGACAATTGATTCTTCAACAATAACAGGATCAACTTTTTTGTTTATTGTTACAACAACTTTTTTGAGTTTCGTTCTTGTAAATATTAAACCTGTTTATCTACAGAAACAAGATAAAAAGATTAATGTACCAAAAGCCATTGGAATGGCAGCTTTGATATCCTTTTTATTCACAGTTGTAATAACTTATATAAGCGTAAAAGTAGACAAGCAGAATTTACAAACAACAAAAAAATCTAGCTCATTATAAATATGAAGATTGATCTCAAAAAACCTATAAATTCTTCTCTTTTTAGTATGGTGATCACATTTGTATTATCCCTGACAATACTATACGTGACCAAACCGTCGTACATCATGGAAATATCAAAAGAGGGGAAGAATAAGAAAAGTATATATCTATTGGTTACATACAGTATGTTGTTCTCAGTATTGGTTGGAATAACTGTTTTATTATACAGAACTGGATCCACAGAAACTAAATCAGATGCACCACGTATGGCATTTAATCCACGTTCGTATAGACCAAAGATGTATTCACCTCATTAATACACACCCTCTCCTAACCCATTGGAATTTGCTATGTAGTCAGAGGATGATCTATATGAACTTCCTCCACCACAGTGTGATTGGCATTCCTGTATCGATGGGTATCTTCCGGGACCCGGAGGAGCATTCACCTGGACACACTGACGGTTATTCCCTCCATATCCGGTTCCTACACATTTG
>Ga0208971_1000364_pt1 | contig 33473 bp, 27 predicted proteins | sample AOAMet1_18_M0_10_2_FD_188229 | JGI IMG/M metagenome (GOLD analysis project Ga0208971, IMG submission 188229) | Ammonia-oxidizing marine microbial communities from Monterey Bay, California, USA - CAN11_18_M0_10 (SPAdes) | ecosystem: Environmental > Aquatic > Marine > Intertidal zone | place...
GAGTCATCAAACAAATTTGAAGGCATCGCTTCTCATGATTGTATAGTCGAGATGCATGGGGCCCTAAAGACTGTTGCATCTTCAGTTTATAAAATATCAAATGACATAAGATTAATGGGATCTGGTCCTAGATCAGGATTAGGCGAATTAATACTTCCAGCTAATGAGCCTGGAAGCTCAATTATGCCAGGAAAGGTAAATCCAACACAATGTGAAGCAATTTCTATGGTTTGTGCTCAAATTATTGGAAATGATGTTGCAGTAAGTTTTGCAGGAGCAAATGGACATTTTGAATTAAATGTTTTTAAACCTCTTTTTGCTTTTAATATCATTGAATCATCAAAAATATTAGGTGATGCCTCACTTAGTTTTACTGAAAACTGCATAGACGGTATAAAACCAAACAATAAGAAAATTCAAAAATTTTTAAATGACTCATTAATGCTCGTAACTGCATTAAATTCAAAAATAGGATACTACAAAGCTGCTGAAATAGCTAATAAAGCATTTAAAGAAGAAAGCACTCTTAAAGAAGCGACTCTTAAGCTTGGTTATTTAACAGAAGATGAATTTGATCAATATGTCAATCCAGAAAGAATGACAAATAATGAAGGTTGAAATAGTTTCATTCCAAGATCAATATTCAAATTACTTCTATGAACTTAATTATGATTGGTTAAACGAATATTTTTACGTTGAAGAGTATGATGAAATAGTACTCAAAAATTGTAAACAAGAGATAATCAATAAAGGTGGCAATATATTTTTTGCAATTTACAACTCAGATGTAGTAGGAACAATGGCTTTAATTCCAAGAAAGAAGGGTGTTTATGAATTAAATAAAATGGCAGTTAAAAAAGATTTAAGAGGTAATGGTATAGGTCATCAACTAATCGATTTTACCATAGACTTTGCAAAAAGTAAAAATTATAATTCGATAATATTATACTCTAATAAGGTTCTTAAAAATTCTATCCATTTATATAATAAATTTGGATTTAAAGAAATTAAATCAGAAGGAAACACTCCTTACAAGAGAAGTGATATAAAGATGGAATTAATTTTATCTGACTTTTGAAAATAGTTTCTCTTTCCAATTACTCCATGAATATTTTCTAGCAAAAACTGCAAGAATAATAGGGTATATTATAATAGGGGCTATCCAATCTGTTATCCCAAGGCTAGGCTCAGCAATGTTAATCAAAATAGATTCAGTTTGAAAAACCGTCCAATCTGCTGTTACAAGTAGAGCAGCGATTAAATTATTTGCAGCATGGAATCCTATAGCAAGTTCAAGACCATCATCCATTAAAGTCATTATTCCCAATAAGAATCCAACCGAGATATAAAGAAATATAAATTCATAACCAAGTGCTGTTATTTCAGGATTGGCTAGATGAAGTGAACCAAAAACAATTGATGTGAGAAATAATGCCATAAACCTACTATTTAACCAATGTCCAAAACCTTGCATTAGATAACCTCTAAATACAACTTCTTCAACACTAGTTTGAATTGGTATAAATAATATTGCTATTACGGCAAGAATTAAAAATTCCTTAAGCTTAAAGTTTATTTCATAATTTTCAGGACTTAGAGAATACTCTAAGAAAACAAAAGCAGAAACAATAGATCCCCATAACATAAATGAATACATAACTCTTTCAAGATCAATTTTTTTTCTACTTGATAAAATAGACATTAAAGGAAGATCATGAAGTTTTTTTACAACTAACCAAATGCCAGGCACTACAGCTACAAAGCTAAGTAGTAAAAGAAAAAGTCTAAGATTTGAAGGAATAGACTTAAAAAGGTCCATTGGATTAGCATCAGGGCTAGGTAATTCTGTTGGCAAGAATGGTATCATTGGAAGTTGTCCAATAAAACTGAAAAAAATTAGAATAAATGAACCTAGTATATAGTATCCAAAATTCTTTAATCTATATGATTTATCAAATAAAAACATTTTTGTATTTATTGAAAGTTAGCTAAAATTATCATATAAATAAATGAAAAGATCATATGAAAATATATTGTATGAATATTATATTTTATAAGATCTCTACTTTTATAATATTTAAATAATCCTGAAATCAAATAGTAAGAATAAAACATTGTTACAGGAATAAGTAAGTACATAAATAACATAGCTTGTGTATTATTTATTAAATTTTCAGAAATAAAATACAATGAACCTACTGCTAAAGCTAAATTTAATGCATATACCCATCTTGAAGCTTTTTTTCCAAGTAATACTACTAAATGATTTTTACCCACTTTCTTATCAGAAGTATAATCTGGGAATTGATTAATAAATAAAATGTTAGTGGTTAAAATACCTATTGGAACTCCTAAAAGTAATAGATTGTAAAATTCATTTGAATAAGGGATGATAGTCTCCATTGAAATTGCATAACCTGTACCAAGTGTTAGTAAAGGTCCAAAAGCTAAAAAAATTGAAATTTCACCAAGACCATACCTTGAAGAAAGTCTAATAGGTTTAGCTGTATAAAAATACCCAATTAAAACACCTATTAAAGCTATAATGGCAGCGTGATATGCATTACTTGTAGATTCAGTGTTTAAATAGCTGAAATATAGTATACCAGAAGCAGTTAATAAACCAAGGACAAACATTATGTTTGCTAAGCTTTTAGTTCCTTTAAGTGTTATTAATCCTAATTCAACTGCCCTACTCCCTCCAGACAACTGTGCACCTTGTAAAATAGTTGAGTCCATTCCAGCATTAAAGTATTCTGTATTAGCCTCATCTGTACCATGAGTTACATCAAAATAATCGTTATATAAGTTAGAAAATAAATGAAAAAATAAAATTCCAAATGTGGTAAGAATTAAAGAAAGTGGACTAAATAGACTATCTCCGATTCCTGCATAATAACAAGCTACAGCAAAAACAGGAAATAATGATGCAGATGCAAAACCAACTCTGGTAATTGCTACACCTTTTATAATTTTTGTACCCCAATTGATTTTGATATTTACATCTTCATCAATCACTTCTGTAATACCACAATATCCGGTTTGTGGATTGTTCTTACCATCACCAAAGTTTGGTGTTATCTTGATTTTAGCAGAAAATTTTGATCCATCTTTTCTAATAAAGTTTGTTTTAGTGTTATGTTCTCCTGACTCGTTAGCATCTTTAAGCCATCCTAAAACATTTTGTAAAACAATTTCACCTGGAGAAAAAATTGAAACTCTTTTAATACCAACCAACTCATCTGATGGATATCCAAAGACTTTTTCAGCACCTTCATTCATGTTTGTAATTAAACCTTCCATATCACAAATAATAACACTTTTCATATTTTTTTTTTAGAATTCTCAAATGTACATCCTGAGAGTCTTAAATAAAAATTTTTTTATGAATTATTTATCAATGGTAAGAGTAGTCAGTTTTGCAAAAGAAATATCTCTATTTTCTTCATCGATAATAGATATTTTCCATAACTGCATCGTCCTTCCCATATGAACAGGTACAGCATTTGCATAGACATAGCCTTCACTTATTCCTCTGACATGATTAATAGACAGTTCAACTCCTCTAAGCATTTGATTTTTTTTCATTGAAAAAATTGCGGCAGCTGAACTTCCAACAGTTTCAGCAAGAGCAGCTGTAGCTCCTCCATGAAGAACACCAGCTGGCTGATGAAGATTTGGAGTTACATTCATTTTTGCCTTTAAAAAGTGTTCACCAACATCAGTAAAGACAATACCAAGAGTTGAAACTAAAGTACCTTTACAACGATCATTAGCTTCTTTAAGTATAGATTCCTTAAGGTTTTTATTAAACATTTACTCTTCTTTTACCTCTTCAAAATCAACATCCTGAACATCGTCACCTTTAGAATCATTATCAGAAGTAGTTTCATTATCACCTTCTGGTTTAGCTTCGCCTTCAGCTTGGGCTTTATACATTTCTTCTGAAGCATTTTTCCATGCTTCATTAATTGTATTTAAAGTCTCATCAATCTTCTCAAGATCTTTAGATTCATGAGCTTTTTTCAAGTCTTCTAATGCTGATTCAATTGGTTTCTTTTTATCATCAGATAATTTATCTCCAAAATCTTTAAGTTGTTTTTCAGTTTGGAATATCATCTGATCAGCACTATTTAATTTATCAACTTCTTCTTTTGCTTTTTGATCTGCATCAGCATTAGCTTCTGCTTCTTTTTTCATTTTCTCAATTTCTTCCTCAGTTAAACCAGAAGAAGCTTCGATTCTTATATCTTGGGATTTATTAGTTGCTTTATCTAATGCACTTACATTAATAATTCCATTAGCATCTATATCGAATGTAACCTCAATTTGAGGTGTGCCTCTTTGAGCTGGAGGAATTCCATCTAAATGGAACCTTCCAATTGTTTTATTATCTTTTGCCATTGGTCTCTCTCCCTGTAAAACATGAATTTCTACAGAAGGCTGATTATCTGCAGCTGTAGAAAAAACTTGAGATTTTTTAGTTGGTATAGTTGTGTTTGACTCTATAAGTTTAGTCATAACATTACCCATTGTTTCAATACCTAATGATAAAGGCGTTACATCAAGAAGAAGAACATCCTCTACATCTCCAGAAAGAACACCTCCTTGAATAGCAGCTCCAACAGCAACAACTTCATCAGGATTTACTCCTTTAGATGGTTTTTTTCCAAATAAAGCTTCAACTTCGTTTTGTATAATTGGAATTCTGGTTGATCCTCCAACTAAAATTACCTCGTCAATATCTTTTTTAGTAAGACTAGCGTCTTTTAATGCTTTTTTAACTGGCTCCATAGATCTTTTCACCAATGTATCAGATAATTGCTCAAACTTTGCTCTAGTTAAAGTAGTTACAAGGTGTTTTGGACCTGATGATGTAGCAGTTACATATGGTAAATTAATTTCAGTCTGAGCTGACGATGAAAGTTCAATTTTAGCTTTTTCAGCTGCTTCTTTTAATCTTTGAAGAGCCATTGAATCTTCTCTTAGATCAATTTGCTCATTCTTTTTAAATTCTTCAGCTAAAAAGTCTATAATTACTTGATCAAAATCATCACCACCTAAGTGAGTATCTCCATTGGTTGATAACACCTCAAAAACTCCATCGCCTAATTCTAAAATTGATATGTCAAACGTACCTCCTCCAAGATCATAAACAGCTATTTTTTTATCAGTTCCACCTTTATCCATTCCATATGCTAAAGCAGCAGCAGTAGGCTCATTTATTATCCTTTGAACTTTCAATCCTGATATTTCACATGCCTCCTTAGTAGCTTGTCTCTGAGAATCATTAAAATATGCTGGGACAGTAACTACAGCTTCTGTTACAGTTTGGCCAAGGTAATCTTCTGCAGTTTTTTTCATTTTTTGAAGAACCATTGCAGATAATTCTTGGGGTGAATACAATCTTCCATCAATATCTACTCTAGGTGTATCATTATCACCTTTTACAACTTTGTAAGCAACAGTTTTGACATCATTAGATGACTCTGAATACTTGTTACCCATAAATCTTTTTACAGATGCAATTGTTTTTTCAGGATTTGTAACAGCCTGTCTTTTTGCAGGGTCACCTACTTTAATCTCCCCATCCTCTACAAATGCAATTACAGATGGTGTAGTTCTTTTTCCTTCAGCGTTAGGAATAACAACAGGTTCACTACCCTCCATAACAGATACACATGAATTCGTTGTTCCTAAATCAATTCCGATAATTTTACTCATAATATATTTTTTAAATAATAAAGACAACCATTATGCCATTTTAATTTAAGTGACATTCTGTCATATTATTATAACTTTATTTACACTATTTTTGTTTAAAAAGTAATAATGACTAACAATTCTAATACCAGCAGAGTTACCGTAAAGGTACTTGAACAAATGAAGAATGACGGCGAGAAAATCTCAATGCTTACTGCTTATGATTTTAGTTTTGCTAAAATCATAGACGAAGCTGGTATAGATGTAATTCTAGTTGGAGATTCTGCATCTAATGTAATGGCAGGACACGAAACAACATTACCAATTACTTTAGATCAGATGATATACCATGCTAGTGCTGTTGTAAGAGCTGTAAAAAGAGCTTTGGTAGTAGTAGACCTTCCATTTGGAACATATCAAGCAGACTCTAAAGAAGCATTAAAATCTGCTATTAGAATTATGAAAGAATCTGGGGCACATGCCGTAAAACTTGAAGGAGGTCATTTAGCCAAAGAGTCTATTGAAAGAATAATTCAGGCTGGTATCCCGGTCATGGGTCATTTAGGATTAACCCCTCAATCTATTTATAAGTTTGGGACTTATACAGTAAGAGCTAAAGATGATGAAGAAGCTAATACACTAATAGATGATTCTAAAATGTTAGAGAACATTGGTTGTTTCTCTATTGTTCTCGAAAAAATACCAAATATATTAGCAAAAAAAGTAGCTTCAAATCTAAGACTCCCTATTATTGGTATTGGCGCAGGATCTGATGTTGACGGGCAGGTACTTGTTTCTCATGACATGCTTGGTATGAACAAAGATTTTAGTCCTAGATTTTTAAGAAGATATTTAGACCTAGACTCTCTAGTTAGCGAAGCTGTCAAAAAGTATTCTTCTGATATTAAAAGTGGTAGTTTCCCAAATAAAGAAGAGCAATACTAATTTGGCATTTCAAGATTCAGATATATTATTTGAAGACAATCATTTGATTATTGTAAACAAACCTTGCGGACTTCTTGTTCAAGGTGATAAAACTGGCGATGTTCCATTACTTGAAGTTATAAGGAAATATATAAAGGATAAATATGACAAGAAGGGTAATGTGTTTCTAGGTCTTGTAAATAGAATTGATAGACCAACATCAGGAATTGTAATCTTTGCAAAAACAAGCAAGGCTTTATCTAGGATGAACGAAAAACTAAAGAATAGGGAAATTAAAAAAATTTATTGGCTCATAATTTCCAATAAGTTTGAATCTAAAGAAGGAATACTTGAGGGTTGGTTTAAAAAAAACAACAATAAGAACAAGTCTTTTTTTTCAACTAAAGAAAATGACAATTCAAAATTTGGATCTTTAACATATAAAAAAATTCAAACTCTTGAAAAATATTGTAAAATTCAAGTAGAACTTATTACAGGTAGACATCATCAAATTAGATGTAATTTTTCTGAGATAGGATATCCTATTCTAGGTGATTTGAAATACGGATCTAAAAGATCAAATAAAGATGGAGGAATATACTTACATTCGAGAGAGATAGATTTCATCCACCCTGTTTCAAAGGAAAAAATTAATATTAAAGCTAAACCACCAGCAAAAGGCTTATGGGTTATCTAACCCTTTTATTGATAATAAGTGCTTTCTCCTTTATAATTTCTTGAACTGGCCTACTACTTATTTTACTTTCAAGCCACGATATAATATCTAAATAAAGAAAAGCTCTTTTTTCATATGGATCATCTTCATATACTTTAAGCTCATTATAAAGATTCCTTAAGAACCCCTTTATTTCTCCAGGATAAATATTTTCTAAACCCTTTAAATATTTTAAAATTGTTTTTTGAACTTCATGTAAATCATTCATTTTATAAAGATAATTATATGTATCCTTAATAATTTTATCAAGGTTAAAATCAATTCCAGCCTCCCAATGAGCAATAAGATTAAGTACTCTTGTAAAACACTGAAGATCTTCCCTCATTTTAATGTTTTTGTTTTTCATAATCATACTCAGATATTTTATACAATTATCAAAATCATCAACTGTAAAATACATACAAGCAATTTTATAGTAAAGAAGCATTATATGATGATGATCAATAAAATTTTTATTAGTTTCTATACCATCTAATACCTCCGGGACAATTTTAATTGAATCTCTAAAATTACCTTCTAAGACATGAAGATTAAATAGGTTATTATACTTATACATAAAAATCAAAGCATTTAAATTTTGATTTACTGGAAATGAGCTACTTTCCACTGAATTAATTAAATCACTTAAACGATTTTTAAATTCTGAAGGATGTTTAATTAATGCTAAAGCCTCTAATAAAAAATTATAACCTTTAAGGTAAAAAACAGGATGAACTTTAATCATTTCTGGATTTTTATTGAATGTATCTATCCACTTTGAAGCATACTTGTAGCTAGAGAGAAAATCTTGAACCAATAAGCTGTACCAAACCCATATTTGATAATAAATAAGTTTCTCACGGAAACCAAGTGATTCTACTTTAAAATTTTGAATTTTTTGACTGAAAAAATTTTGAATTTCTTTAGATTCAGCATCACTTTTTGCATAACCGGCCTTAATAAGTTTTTCATAAAGCTGAAGCGAGATATTGGATAGATTACTGTTTATATCATTTTGTTCTTTTAAATGATTAGTCTGAGAAACAAGTTCATTTGTTCTATTGCTTAAGCTCCTTGTCACATATAGAGATTCAATTAATTTTTCAAATTCAACAATTTCATATGCAGATGTGTTTTCATCATATTTTAACGCAAATGATTTTGCTTTATCTAATATTTTTAAACTTTGCTTGTATAACCCTTTTTGATATAAAATTGTAGCAAAATCAATTTGACTTCTAATATGAAGTTTAACATTTTTGTGTTGTGGGTTTAATCTTAAACTAATTAAAATTTGTTTATATAGATGAGCTTTTAAATTTGAAAGTTGGACTTTAGAAACAATTTTTTTTCAATTATAACATCTTCTTTATAAATATTCATTTTATCAAGCTGATTAAATAATTTTAAAAACTTTGAATCTTCATTTGATTCCATTCTACCTACATAAAGTTTAAATTGTCTCTTCTCTGACTTGGTAAGAGATTTAATTAAAACAAATAGATTATCTTTTAACTCATTAGTCATTGTATAAATTTTATAATTAATATGTTTATTTACAGGTATTTATAACAATAATATACATATCGGATATTGTAAAATTAATATACTTTTTTTTAAGTATCACCATTTAAGTAATAATTTAGATAATAATGAAAAATCAAGTCCAAATATTTGACACTACCCTGAGAGATGGTGAGCAAGTGCCAGGCTGTAAACTTGATACTAAAAGTAAACTAATATTAGCTGAAAGAATTGATATTCTTGGAGCAGATATTATAGAAGCCGGATTTCCAATCTCAAGTCCAGGGGATTTTAAATCAGTTGTAGAAATTTCAAAAATTGTTAAAAATGCATCAGTTTGTGCTCTTAGTAGAGCAAATGAAAGAGATATTGATGTTGCGGCTGAATCATTAAAAGATGCAAAAAAACCAAGGATTCATACTGGAATCGGAACATCTGAAATTCATATTAAACATAAATTTAATTCTAATAAAGAGTCTATTATTGAGTTAGCTAAAAAATCAGTTTCTCATGCTAAAAAATATGTTTATGATATTGAGTTTTATGCAGAAGATGCCGGTAGAACTGATAATGACTTTCTTGCTAAAGTATGCGAAGAAGTTATAAAGTCAGGAGCTACAGTTTTAAATATTCCTGATACTACAGGCTATTGTCTCCCTGAAGAGTATGGTGATAAAATAAAATTCCTGATCAATAATGTTAATGGAATTGAAAATGTTACTATTTCGTGTCATTGTCATAATGACTTAGGACTTGCTACAGCGAATTCTATTTACGGTGTAATTAATGGCGCTAGACAGATAGAATGTACCATTAATGGTATTGGTGAAAGAGCAGGAAATACATCATTGGAAGAAGTGGTTATGATATTAAAACAACATTCTGATCTAGGTCTTTACACTAATATTAACTCAAAACTTCTTAATGACACAAGTCAGAAAGTTTCTGACTTAATGGGAATGCCCGTTCAACCTAATAAAGCAATTGTTGGTTCAAATGCTTTTGCACACAGCTCGGGAATTCATCAGGATGGAGTAATTAAAAAAAGAGAGACTTATGAAATAATTGATCCTTATGATGTAGGAGTTGATAAATCTTCTATAATTTTGACTGCCAGAAGCGGAAGAGCTGCATTGGCTTTTAGAATGAAGGAGTTTGGAGTAAACTTGAGTAAGAAAGAGCTTGATGAAGTATATAATGAATTTTTAATTGTAGCTGATAAAAAGAAAGAAGTAACAGAATCTGATTTTCCAATTATGCTAAAAAATCAAAATATTAAATATGGCTAATACACTTTTTGACAAAGTATGGGACTCTCATGTGATTGAGAAAATTGAAGATGGACCTGACGTTTTATTTATTGATAGACATTTTATTCATGAAGTTACTAGTCCTGTTGCATTTGTAGGGCTAAAAGACAGAGGGCTTAAAGTAATGTACCCTGAGAGAACATTTGCAACAGCTGATCACAACACCCCTACATTAGATCAACATTTACCTATTAAAGACGAATTATCTGCCTTACAGGTTAAGACACTAGAGAAGAATTGTAATGATCATAGTATAGACTTTTGGGGGTTAGGACACAAAAAAAATGGTATTGTTCATGTCATTGGCCCTGAAAATGGAATTACTCAGCCTGGACTTACAATTGTTTGTGGTGATTCTCACACTTCTACACATGGGGCATTTGGTGCAATTGCATTTGGAATTGGAACATCTGAAGTGGAAATGGTTCTAGCTTGTCAATCTATTATGCAGCAAAAACCAAAAAAAATGAGAATTAATGTGGATGGAGAACTTAATTCTCATGTAACACCAAAAGATGTAGCTCTATTTATAATATCAAAATTATCTTCTTCAGGAGCTACTGGTTATTTTGTTGAGTACTCTGGTAGAGTTTTCAAAGAAATGAGTATGGAAGGAAGAATGACTGTTTGTAATTTAAGTATAGAAATGGGAGCTAGAGGTGGAATGATTGCTCCAGACAATAAGACATATGAATATATAAAAGGCAAAGAATATGCTCCTAAAGAGCAGGAATGGGATAAAGCTCTCAAGTATTGGTCCTCATTAAATACTGATGAAGGTGCTGTTTTTGACAAAGAATATAATTTTAAAGGAAAAGATATTGAGCCTATGATTACATATGGTACTAATCCTGGGATGGCAATACCTATTTCTAAATCAATCCCTTCTTCAGAGACTTCTGACTCAAAAAATTCATATAAAAAAGCTTTAGATTACATGGAGTTTAATGAAGGAGATCTAATGATTGGTAAAAAAATTGATTATGTTTTTTTAGGAAGCTGCACAAATGGAAGAATTGAAGATTTTAGAGATTTTGCTAATTTAATTAAGGGTAAAAGAAAATCTGATAGTGTCGATGCTTGGCTTGTACCAGGCTCTCATAAAGTGCTTAAAAGCATAAGAGATGAGGGTATATTAGATATTTTAACTGATTCAGGTTTTAAATTAAGAGAACCAGGTTGTTCTGCTTGCTTAGCAATGAATGATGATAAAATCCCTAAAGGAAAATACGCAGTAAGCACAACTAATAGAAATTTTGAGGGTAGACAAGGTCCTGGTGCTAGAACTCTTCTAGCTAGTCCTCTAGTTGCAGCAGCTACAGCTATAACAGGAAAAATTACAGATCCAAGAGAAATAATTTAATATGGCCTACGATAAATTTGAAATACTAAAAAGTACTGGAGTCCCTTTGAACATAGACAATGTTGATACAGATCAAATAATCCCAGCAAGATTTCTAAAAGCAACTGAAAGAAAAGGCTTTGGTGATAATCTATTTAGAGATTGGAGATATAATTCTGATGGTACAGCTATTGACTCATTTCCTCTAAATAATCTTAATTATAAAGGTAAAATATTAGTTGCTGGTAAGAATTTTGGATGTGGATCATCTAGAGAACATGCTGTTTGGGCTATATATGATTATGGTTTTAGAGCAGTTGTATCGAGTTTTTTTGCGGATATTTTCAAGAATAATTGTCTAAATATTGGAGTCCTTCCAATTCAAGTATCTGATTCTTTCTTATTGGAAATTTTTTCTCAAATAGATAAAAACTCAGAAAGTCTATTTGAAGTCAATCTTGAAAATCAGGAATTTATAATTAAAGAATTAAATAAAAAAGAAATATTTAAAATCAGTCTTTATAAAAAAGGTAATATGTCTAATGGGTATGATGATATTGATTATTTATTAAACAAAAAGGAGGATATTTCTAGATTTGCTAATAAATTTATTTTTTAATGACTCGCTCAATAGAAATAATGGACACAACTCTAAGAGATGGTGAGCAAACATCTGGAGTCTCATATTCCCCAAAAGAAAAACTTACAATTGCAAAACTATTATTAGAAGAATTAAAAGTTGATAGAATAGAAGTGGCATCTGCAAGAGTCTCAGATGGTGAGCTCAACTCTGTTAAAGGAATAACCACCTGGGCAAAAGAAAATAATCATCTTCAAAAAATTGAAGTGTTAACTTTTATTGACAATAATAAATCAATTGATTGGTTAATAGAATCTGGATGTAAAGTTCAAAATTTACTTACAAAAGGATCTCTAAATCATCTAGAACACCAATTAAAAAAAACACCAAGGGAACACTTTGAAGATATTTCTAAAATAATTCAAAGTGCTGAAAAAAAATCAATCGAAACTAATATTTACCTCGAGGATTGGAGTAATGGTATGAAAAATAGTAAAGAGTATGTTTTTAAATTTTTAACGTTCTTGTATAAACAAAAAATAAAAAGAATACTTTTACCTGACACACTCGGTATACTAACACATACCGAAGCTTATGAATTTATTAAAGAAGTAAAATTAAAATTTCCTAATTTTCATATTGACTTTCATGGACATAATGACTATGATCTTAGTGTAGGCAATTCAATGGAAGCAATTAGAGCAGGCTGTAATGGGTTACATTTAACTATAAATGGGATGGGTGAAAGAGCAGGAAACACACCTCTTTCAAGTGCAGTAGCAGCTATTAAAGATTTTTTACCAAATATTAAAATTAACGTAGATGAGAAAAGTTTATTTAAAGCAAGTAAACTAATTTCAACATTTTCAGGTCAAACAGTTTCTTCTAATAAACCAATTGTTGGAGAAAATGTTTTTACTCAAACTGCTGGTGTCCATGCTGATGGTGATAGTAAAAAGAACCTTTACTATAATAACTTGTATCCTAGCAGATTTGGAAGAAAAAGAAAATATGCACTTGGTAAAACATCTGGAAAAGCAAATATTAAGAAAAATTTAGATGAGCTAGGGATTAAACTAAATGACGAAGAATTAGGAATTATTACATCTAAAGTCATTGAACTAGGTGATAAAAAAGAGAAGGTCACAATTGAAGATCTACCATATATAATAAGTGATGTTCTGGATTATCCTACAAAGAAGAAAAACATAATAATTGAGTCTTATGTTTTAACTCATGCTAAAACGCTGAGACCTTCTGCATCCTTATCTTTAATTATAAATGATAAATTATTCCAAGAAAGTTGCTCAGGAGATGGTCAATTTGACGCGTTTATGAATGCTCTAAAAAAAATATATTCTAATCAAAAAAAGGAACTTCCAAAATTAATAGACTATGCTGTAAGAATTCCTCCTGGAAGTCATTCTGATGCATTTTGTGAAACTACTATCACATGGGATACTGGTGTGAAAAAATATAAAACAAGAGGACTAGATACCGATCAAACAGTTGCTGCTATTAAGGCAACTGAAAAAATGTTAAACACTTAATAAATATGAAATTAAAAATAGCTATTCTCCCTGGTGATGGAATTGGACCAGAGGTTACAAATGAATCAATCAAAGTTCTTAATTGCATTGCCAAAAAATTTAATCATGATGTTGAAATGAGTACTGGATCAGTTGGAGCTATTGCAATAGATCAACACAATGATCCTTATCCTGATGAAACACATAAACTATGCTCTGAATCAGATGCAATTTTATTTGGAGCTATTGGTGATCCTAAATATGATAATGATCCTAAAGCAAAAATAAGACCTGAACAGGGTTTACTTAAATTAAGGAAAAAACTAGGACTTTATGCAAATTTAAGACCTACCAAAGTTTTTGATTCACTTTTAGAAATGTCACCAATTAAGGAAGATAGAATAGCCGGAACTGATATACTTTTTGTAAGGGAGCTAACTGGTGGAATTTATTTTGGTGAAAGAGGTAGAAAAAATGATGATAATTTTGCGTTTGACACATGTCAATATTCAAGAGATGAAATTGTTAGAATTGCTAAAATGGGATTTGAATATGCAGAAAAAAGATCAAAGAAACTATGTTGTGTTGATAAAGCAAACATACTTGAGACCTCTAGACTCTGGAGAGAGACTGTTCAAAGTATGGAGAAAGATTACCCTGAAGTTAAAGTTTCATATGAATTTGTTGATGCTGTAGCTATGAGACTTATCCAATGGCCTAGCTCATATGATGTATTAATAACGTCAAATTTATTTGGAGATATATTGACAGATGAGGCTTCAGTAATTTCTGGATCAATGGGCTTGATGCCATCAGCTTCTGTTGGATTAGATAATGCTTTATATGAACCTATTCATGGTTCTTATCCTGAAGCAACAGGCAAAAAAATAGCAAATCCACTAGCTTCGATTCTATCACTTTCTATGATGTTAGATTATACTTTTAATCTAAAAGAAGAGGTAAACCTTATAAATAAAGCAGTTGAAAGCTCACTTATTAATGGATATACTACACCTGATTTAAGTAAAAACCAGGATTCTTATTCAACTGAACAAGTTGGAGACTACATAGTAGATTTTATTCAAAAGAATTAAAGAATATAATCTGTTGAAATAAAGTTAGAATCATTAGAATCTAATAATTTTTTCAATATTCTATTATTGTGAACATTGTCTTTAGAGGCAACAAATGTTCTTATAGAGAAAGCTCTTAAAGCATCATGAACACTTAATGTACTAACAGCAGAGTTTTTTCTACCAGTAAAAGGATAAATGTCTGGCCCTCTTTGACAAGAACTATTGAGGTTCACTCTACAAACTAGGTTAGCAAGTGTGTCAATCAATGGACCTATTTTTTTTGTATCACTTCCAAAAAGACTTACTTGTTGACCATATTCAGAATTTGCCATATCATCTAATGGCTTATCTATATCTTTAAAAGGAATAATGGGAACTACAGGGCCAAATTGTTCTTCTTCAAATACTTTCATAGAATTATCTACTGGGAATAATACAGCAGGATAGCAATAGTTGTTTGTTAATTCACCTCCTTTTTTATTGATAACTGAAGCCCCTTTAGAGGTAGCATCTTCAATCAATTCCTTAATATATTGGGGTTTAGATGGTTCTGGAAGAGGAGTAAGAAAAGCATCTTTATCCCATGGCATTCCAAATTTTAGATTGTCAACAGCCTCAGAAAATCTTTTATTAAACTCTTCAGCAATTGATTCGTGAACATAAAGCACTTTCAAAGCTGTACACCTTTGGCCATTATATGAAAGAGATCCTGAAATACATTCTTGAATAGTTAAATCCATATCAGCATCAGGCAATATAATTGCAGGGTTTTTAGCTTCTAATCCTAAAACTAATCTTAACCTATTCTTATTAGGGTGTTGGTCTTGTAATGCTACAGCAGATGAACTATGACCAATTAAAGCTAAAACGTCTACATAACCAGTTTGCATAATTGGAGGGCAAATTTTTCTACCTCTACCAAACAATATATTAACAACTCCAGGAGGAAAACACTCCTTGAATGCCTTTAAAAGAGGAGAAATTAAAAGAACACCATGTTTTGCAGGTTTAAATATTGTAGTATTTCCCATTAAAATTGCAGGTATCAAAAGACAGAAAGTTTCATTAAGAGGATAATTATATGGTCCTAGACACAAAACTACACCTAATGGGCCTCTTCTGATATGTGCATTGATTCCAGAATCTTTTTCAAATCTTGAAGATGATCTGTCTATATTTTTATACTCATCAATTGTATCATAGATATACTTTACTGTTCTATCAAATTCTTTTTCTGAGTCATTTTTATTTTTACCTATCTCCCACATTAATAGGCTAACAATTTGATCTCTATGAACCGTCATTTTATCAGCAAATCTTTTCATACACTTTAATCTATCTCTAACTTTCATAGTAGGCCATTTACCTTGTCCTCTACCAAAAGCATTTTTTGCAGATTCTAGGGCTTCTAATGCAGACTCTGAATCCATGTCTGGGATTGATCCAAGTAAAGTTGGAGAATAAGGAGTATCAGGATTAGAGTCAATAGTTGAGAAAACTTCTGAAGTTTCTCCATCCCATTTCTTAATCTCACCATTTACTAGGTACTCTCTGCAGTGTAATTGATCAATTTTATAGCTTGTCATAAACTTATAATTTATATTAAAAATCGTAATGTTTCTGGTTTGTCGTTCAAATACTCTCCAAAGAAACCATTTTCTTTCATTTTTTTTATCAAGTGATCTAAATCTTTAGAAAACTTTAACTCTATGCCAACTATAGCAGAAGTATATTCTCTATTATTCTTTTTTACATATTCAAAGAATGTAATATCATCATTTTCCCCAAGCACATTATTAACAAATTCCTTTAAGGCACCTGATCTTTGAGGAAATCTGACAATAAAATAATGCTTTAATTTTGAGAAAAGCAAAGCTCTTTCTTTGATTTCAGACATTCTAATTATATCATTATTACCACCACAAATTAAAATACCTACATTTTTGTTGATAAACTTTTCATGATACATTTCAAAAGCAGATATACCAATTGCTCCTGCAGGCTCAACAACAATTCCATCTTTATTATATAAGTCTAGGATAGTTTGACAAATTTTACCTTCAGGTATAACGAGTAAATCATCTAAGTGTTCTTTGCAAATTTCAAAAGGTATCTTTCCAATTTTTTTAATGGATACACCATCGACAAAATTATCTATTTTATTAAGTTCAATTATTTTTTTTTGATCAAGTGATGTGAACATAGCAGGAGCTCCCTCTGCTTCTACTCCAATTATTTTAGTTTTAGGTGATAATTTATTAAAAACAGTTATTATACCAGAAATCAAACCACCTCCTCCTATTGGAATAATTAGGTAATCAAAATGTTTATCAATTTGGTCTAAAATTTCTAATGCAATAGTACCTTGACCTTCAATAACTGTATTGTCATCAAAAGGATGAATGAAAATTGTATTTTCATTAATCTGTTTTTGCGCTTCTTTTTGAGCATCATCAAAACTATCACCAATTAATACGATCTTAATAAAATCTCCACCAAACATTTTAACTCTATCTACTTTTTGTTTTGGAGTAGTTTCGGGCATATAAACAGTTCCAAAAATTTTAAGTTTTGCACAAGAATATGCAAAGCCTTGAGCATGATTACCAGCACTTGCACAAATAATTTGCTTGTCTAATGTGTTATTTAAATTGAGTGATTTGATTTTATTAAATGCTCCTCTAATTTTGAAAGATCTAACTTTTTGAACATCTTCTCTTTTAAAAAAAACTCTAGAGTTAAACTCATTGGAGAGCCTCTCATTTAATTCTAATGGAGTAACTATGGATATATCTTTAAGATTATCCGACGCATTTCTTACACCATTTAAATTAGGTAGTTGCATCTATCATAATGCTTTTTTCATTGATGTCATATGTTGCCTTAATTCATCACCTATAATTTCAATAGAATGGAATCTTATAGAATCATTTATTTCAATTAATTTTTTATTATCAACTGAGTTTGAATTATTAGAAAAGGTATTAGATCCTATTACATCATTATCAATGTTTTTAAAGAAACTTGACAATAGATTTATTGCTTCATTATTAAATAAATAACATCCATACTCAGCAGTATCAGAAATGATACTATTCATTTCATATAGTTTTTTACGAGATATTAAATTAGCAATTAAAGGAAGTTCATGAAGAGATTCATAGTAAGCAGATTCTTCCTTTATTCCAGCTTCGACCATTGTTTCAAATGCCAACTCAACTCCTGCTTTTACAAAAGCAATCATTAAGATTCCATTATCAAAATAATCTTGTTCTGAAATTTCTTGATCAGTTGGAGTAGTTTTTTCAAAAGCAGTTTGACTAGTTTTCTCTCTCCAATTTAGAAGTTCTTCATCATCATTGTCCCAGTCTTTCATCATAGTATCTGAAAAGTTACCTGATAGAATATCATCCATATGTTTTATAAATAATGGAGACAGAATAGATTTTAATTCTTCAGATAACTCATATGCTTTTATTTTTGCTGGATTCGATAACCTATCCATCATATTTGTAATTCCTCCATGTTTAAGTGATTCCGTAATAGTCTCCCATCCATGCTGAATAAGCTTAGATGCAAATGCTGGATCTACTCCTAATTCAATCATTCTATTAAAAGAAAGTATTGAACCTGTCTGAAGCATCCCACATAGAATTGTTTGTTCTCCCATTAAGTCAGATTTAACTTCCGCAACAAAAGAAGATTCAAGAACACCTGCAGTATGTGACCCAAGAGAAACTGCATAAGCTTTTGCAGAATCAAAACCTATATTGTTAATATCATTTTCTGGATGAACTGCAATTAGAGTTGGTACACCAAAACCTCTTAAGTATTCTTCTCTTACCTCAGATCCAGGAGATTTAGGAGCAACCATTATTACTGTTATGTCTTGTCTAACTTTAACTCCCTCCTCAACAATATTAAAACCATGAGAGTAAGATAAAATTGAATTTTTTTTCATTAACGGCATTAACTGTTCAACTACAGGAGTATGATTTTTATCAGGAGTTAAATTAATCACTAAGTCTGAGTTTGGAATTATTTCATCAAAATTACCTACTGTAAAACCATTTGATGATGCGTTTATAAATGATTGTCTCTTAGAATCTATTGATGACTGTCTTAATACAAAAGAAATATCAAGGCCAGAATCTCTCATGTTTAATCCTTGATGTAAGCCTTGAGCTCCACAACCTACAATTGCAATTTTTTTATCTTTTAAAAATTCTACTCCATTTGCAAATTCTTCAGAATCCATAAATCTACATCTACCTAGCTGCATTAATTTTTCTCTAAATGATAAGCTATTAAAATAATTTTTCATTGTTTTTATTTTTGATTTTTAAAAGTATTCAAAATTTCTGATATACCCATTTTTTCTTTTGAAACTGCAATTCTTCCAGATCTCGTAAATTGAAGAAGACCATACTCTTCTAAATCTTTATAAAGTTTCTCTGTATCATCTCTAAAACCAGTTTTTTCTATAACAAAAAAGTCAGGATTAACAGTTACGATTCTTGCATTAGATTCTTTAATAATATTCTGAATATGTCTTTCTTCAAAAAGTGATGATGATTTCATTTTGTAAAGAGCTGACTCTTGAAAAATTGTTTCATTATCAGTATGATAAAAAACTCTAATAACTTCAACTTGTTTTTCAATCTGCTTAGCTACTTTCTGGACATCATCTTTGGTCATCTTAACAACTATAATAAATCTAAAAACATCTTTAATCTCACATTCAGAGGTAGTAAAACTTTCAATATTAATATGACGTTTTAAAAATATTGCAGAAAGCCTATGTAAGAGTCCGACATTGTTTTCAGTGTAAACTGAGATTGTATAATTTTTTTTATTTTCCATTTTAACTTAATCTTACATCAGAAACCGAAGCACCTGAGGGTATCATCGGAAAAACATTATTTTCTTTTTCTACGCATATCTCTAAAACATATGGTTTCTTCGACTTAATCATTCTTTCAACTGCAGGTTTTAGATCTTTCCTATCCTTTACTCTCTCAGAATCTAAATAATAACCTTTAGCAATTGCAACAAAATCTGGATTCACCATTTCAGTTGAAGCATATCTTTTATCAAAAAATAATTGTTGCCATTGACGAACCATTCCTAGAAAATCATTGTTTAACACAACTATTTTAACTGGAATTTGTAATTGAAAAATTGTACCTAATTCTTGAATAGTCATTTGATAACCACCATCTCCAATTACAGCTACAACTTCTCTTTCTAAAGCACCCATTTTTGCTCCCATAGCAGCGGGTAGAGCAAATCCCATTGTACCTAGGCCACCAGATGTAATATTACTTTTAGATTGAATAAAGTTAGCATACCTACATGCCACCATTTGGTGTTGACCTACATCTGTAACAATAATGGCATCTCCATTAGTGTATTCATTGATTGCTATTATTGATTCACCCATGGTTAAACCATCTTTGACTGGATTTAAATCAGAATTAATAACTTTTTCAAATTCAATTTTCATTAAATCATCAAATCTGGAAATCCATTTATCATGTGTTTTATTTTGTATTTTTTTTGTAATAAGTTTTAGAGATTCTTTACAGTCTCCAATAACAGGAACATCTACATTGATATTCTTATTTATCTCTGCTGGGTCAATATCAAGGTGGATTATTTTTGCTTGTGATGCATAAGTATTTGGATCACCAGTTACTCTATCATCAAACCTCATTCCAACAGCAATAAGTAAATCACATTCATTGGTTAAAATATTAGGACCATAATTTCCATGCATCCCAACCATTCCGACATTTAATTCATGTGAAGTTGGAAGAGCAGATAAGCCAAGAATAGTCCAAGCTGCAGGGATTCCGCTTTTCTCAACAAAGTCTTTAAATTCTAATTCTGCATTTCCTAGAATTACACCTTGTCCCCAGACAATAAATGGTTTTTTTGCCTTATTAATTAATTCAACTGCATTATCTATTGATGTATTATTAATAGCAGGAAATGGATTGTAACTTCTTATACCCTTACATTTAGAATATTTATAGTCAAATAATTCAAATTGAGCATCTTTAGTTATATCTATTAAAACAGGACCCGGTCTTCCTGATCTTGCTATATAAAAGGCTTTTGCAAATATTTCAGGAATTTCAGATGCTTTTGTTATTTGATAGTTCCATTTAGTAACAGGCATTGAGATTCCTATAATATCAGTTTCTTGAAATGCATCAGAACCTAGTAGATGTGAGGAGACTTGACCTGTTATACAAACAATTGGAGTTGAATCAATTTGTGCATCAGCGATACCAGTAACTAGGTTCGTTGCACCTGGTCCAGATGTTGCAATTGCAACACCAACTTTCCCTGAAGATCTTGCATATCCCTGTGCTGCATGAACTGCTCCTTGTTCATGTCTTGCTAAAACATGTTTTAACTCATCTTGAAACTTATAGAATTCATCATATACGGGCATTATTGCACCACCCGGGTAACCCCAAACTAAATCAACACCCTCATTTAATAAAGAGTGAACTACAGCTTCAGCTCCACTTATTTTTTTATTTTTCATAACATTTATTCATCTGTAACACAGCCTTTTGATGCATTTGAAACTGATTTAACATATTTATATAAAATTCCTTTATCAATTTTTGGATCTGGTTGAGTCCAATTTTTAATTCTATTTGTTATTTCATTCTCTGAAATATCAACATTTATTAAATTTTGTTCAGAATCAATTGTAATAATATCTCCATTTTCAACAATTGCTAAAGTACCACCTTCATATGCTTCTGGTACAATATGACCAACAACAAATCCATGAGTTCCACCCGAAAATCTTCCATCAGTAATCAAGGCAACATCTTTTCCAAGTCCCGCTCCCATTATTGCAGAAGTTGGTTTAAGCATTTCTGGCATTCCTGGACCACCTTTAGGCCCCTCATATCTTATAACAACAACTTCTCCTTTATTTACTTTAGATTGCTTTATAGCATTAAGACATTCAAATTCACCATCAAAAACTTTAGCTGGTCCTGTAAATTTTAAACCTTCTTTACCTGTGATTTTTGCAACACATCCAAGCTCAGCAAGATTTCCTTTTAGAATTTGGATATGACCTGTTTTTTTAATGGGATTTGAAATAGGAAAAATAATATCATTAGAATTCATGTCTGGAGAGTGAATTTCTGATAAATTTTCTTCAAGAGTTTTGCCTGTTACTGTCATACAGTCTCCATGTAACATTTTATGTTCCAGCATATATTTTAAAACTGAAGGTACTCCTCCAATTTTATGCAAATCCTTCATTAAATATTTACCACTTGGCTTAAGGTTAGCTAAAAACGGAGTCGAGTCACTTATTTCCTGAAAATAATCTATTGTTAAATCCAAATTAGCAGCTCTAGAAATAGCTAAAAAATGAAGAACTGCATTAGTAGATCCTCCAAGGACTGTAATCAATCTTAAAGCATTTTCAAGAGATTTCTTTGTAACTATATCAGATGGCTTAATATCTTTTTCAATGAGTAATTTCATTGCAGAACCAATTTGATTACACTCATTAATTTTATCGTCACTTATAGCCGGATTAGAAGAGTTGTAAGGAAGTGACATGCCTAAAGCTTCAATTGCAGAAGCCATAGTGTTAGCTGTATACATACCTCCACACGCCCCAGCTCCAGGACAAGCATTCTTAATTACATTTTTATATTCATCTTCATCAATCTTTCCAGAAACTTTTTCACCCCAGGCTTCAAAAGCTGAAACTACATCTAGCTCTTTATTATTATAACAACCTGAATCTATTGTACCTCCATAAACAAGTAAACTAGGTCTATTTAATCTAAGCATTGCCATTAAGGCACCCGGCATATTTTTATCACACCCAACAACTGTGACAAGACCATCGTATGACATAGCTTGAACTACAGTTTCCATAGAATCAGCTATAATATCTCTAGAAGGTAAAGAATATCTCATACCTAAAGTTCCCATTGATATTCCATCACTAACACCTATAGTGTTAAATATTAAACCAACATAATTTGAGTTTACTATACTCTCTCTTATTTTTACAGATAAATCATTTAGATGCATGTTACATGGATTACCTTCATAACCAGTGCTAGCAACTCCAATAAAAGGTTTATCAAAGTCCTCTTCAGACAAACCAATAGCGTGAAGCATTGCTTGAGCAGCAGGTTGAGAATCATCTTTTGTTACTATACGACTATATTTATTTAACATATAAAATAAATCTTTTCCTTAAAATTATTACCCTGTTACTTTATTTCTTAATGAATCTGTAAGTTATAACTACGTCCAAACAAAAATATTAATATCCAAAAATCTGAAAATCAGTTATTTAAAATAATAAATATATTACATCCAAATGCTATATATCAATATTGAATTTAAATAATTAAATTTAGCACGTAATGAATAACAAAGAAATTGATATTATAATTAATTCACAAAAAGAATTTAATAAAACTAACTCTAATTCTGTTAACTATAGGATTCAAATTTTAAATTCACTTTTAAAGGAAATTAGTAAAACAGAAAACAAGATCTATGAAGCTTTAAAAAAAGATCTAAATAAGCATGAATTTGAATCGTTTTTATCTGAAGTTCTTCTTGTTAAAAGAGAAATTAAATTATTCGTAAGAAAATTAAAGAAATGGTCTAAAAAGAAAAAAGTTAAAGGGTCTATATTTAATTGGCCATCATCAAATTATCTTATACCAGAACCCTATGGTCAAGTTCTTATTATTACTCCTTGGAATTACCCATTTCAATTATCACTAACTCCTCTTATTGGTGCAGTTGGATCAGGTAATACTGTTATAATAAAACCATCTGAATTAGCTCCAAACACATCTTCAGTACTCAACGAATTGATTTGTAATGTTTTTCCTCAAAACTTAGTTTCGGTTGTTGAAGGTGATGCTGAAACTGCCAAATATCTTCTTGATAAAAAATGGGATTATATATTATTTACCGGAAGTACAAAAATTGGAAAAATAGTAGCTGAGAAGGCGGCAAAACACTTAACTCCTACAACATTAGAACTTGGAGGGAAAAGCCCATGTATAGTAGATAGTAATGTTGATATAGACAAAACAGCTAAAAGAATAGTTTCAGGTAAATTCGTTAATTGTGGCCAAACTTGTATTGCTCCAGATTATGTACTAGTTAACAATCATGTTAAATCTGAATTGATTTCAATGCTAAAAAAGAATATTATTTCAACTTTTGGAAATATTCCTTATGATTCCAATAGTTATGGAAGGATAATAAACAAGGTTAATCTATTAAGACTAAAAGAAAATCTTAACAATCAAAATATTGAATTTGGAGGAAAAATTGATGAAAACAACCTTTATGTAGAGCCAACACTGGTTATAGATCCTGACATAAATTCAGAAATCATGAAAGAAGAAATTTTTGGACCTATTTTACCAATTATATCGTATGAAAATGAAAATGATTTAAATAAAATATTAAACTTCAATCCAACACCACTCGCATTCTATATATTTTCAAATAATCAAAAATTTATTGACAAACTAATTAATTCAAATAAGTTTGGGGGCTGTGTGGTAAATGATACTCTAATACATTATGTGAATTCAAATCTGCCATTTGGTGGTATTGGAGAAAGCGGAATGGGAGCTTATAGGGGTAAATTTAGTTTTGATACTTTTAGTCACTATAAACCTGTACTTAAGAAAAAATCAATGGTTGATATACCATTTAGATATGGCCCCTACCCTGACTCATTTAAATTTATTAAGAAATTATTAGAGAAACTATAGAATGGAGAAGACTGTAAGTGAGGCTATAAAATATAGAAGATCTGTTAGAAAATTTGATCCTAGTAAAGAATTAGACTCAAATATTGTAAAAAAATGCATTGAAAATGGAGTGTTAGCTCCTACTAGTAGTAATCTTCAACTTTGGGAATTTTATCATATTACTAATAAGGAACTTTTAAGAAAAATTTCAAAAATATGCTTTAATCAACCCGCCGCTTCAACAGCTAAACAAATTGTAATAACTGTAGTTAGAAAAGATTTGTGGAAAATTAGAGCTACTCAAAATATTGATTTTTTTAATTTGACAAAGAAAAACCTTAGTGATAGAAATTATGATTTAACTCAAAAATACTATAAAAGAGCTATACCTTTTGTATATAAAGATTTTCTAGGTATAATAAGTTTCTTTAAATATATTATTGCTTCTATAATTGGACTATTTAAAGTAATGTACAGGCAGTTAAGAGCTTCTGATACTAGAATAATTGCCCATAAAAGCGCAGCATTGGCATCTCAAAATTTCATGATAAGTATGGCTGGATTTGGATATGACACATGTCCTATGGAAGGCTTTGACTCACTTAAAGTTAAAAGCTTATTGAACCTAAATAAAAAGTCTGAAATTAATATGATAATAGGGTGTGGAATTAGACTGAAAGAAGGAGTTTACGGTGAGAGATTTAGAATTCCATTTGAAGAAGTGTATATTCAAAAATAAATCACTTCTTTGACTCTTCAATAGATGATTCAAGCCAATTTTTAAAATTATCTTCTGATGTATATTGTATAGGCTCGGATAAAATTTTTCCTGATGGAAGCATTGAAACATAATAAGGTTGAGATGCATTATTAAAATTAATCTGTTGAAAAAGAGACCATCTTCTCCCAACGTTATTTATATATTGAATGTTTCCTGATTGATTCAAATATTTAAAAGCTTGGTCTTGAGAAAGAGTAGACCTATCATCAACATACAATGAAATAATTATAAAGTTATTATCAAGCAAATTATAGATTGTAGGCTTTGACCATACATTTTCTTCCATTCTTCTACAATTAGCACAAGCCCAACCAGTAAAGTCTAAAAGAATAATCTTTTCATTTTGGATAGCATATGTTTTACCCTCATCATAATCTTTAAAGCAGTTTAAGTCAAGTGGACAATCACTTGATTTACTTTCAATAGAATAAAATTCAGGAGGCAAAATACCACTTAAAAATCTAACGTTTTTACTATTTATAAGCCCTGAGCTCAAATACAAAGAGAAAAACAAAAATATCCATCCAAAAATATTTTTATAGTTAATTTTATTAGCTTGAGATTTAAAAAGATAAAATGAAAGTGATAAGAAAATTACTATCCAAACAGCTATAAACACCTCTCTCTTTAAGATCCCCCAACCTTCAACCAAATCTGCATTTGAAAGAAATTTAAATGCAAGAGCCAACTCTATAAAACCTAAGGAGACCTTAAGTTTTTTTAACCAAATCCCAGATTTAGGTATAACTGATAAGTATTTAGGGTAAAATGCTAAAAAAGTAAAAGGTAGTGCAAGAGCTAGTCCAAAGCCAAACATACCAGATGATAATTGCATAGCACCAGATTGTGTGGATGATAATGAGCCTGCCAATAATGAGCCTAGTATTGGTCCTGTACAAGAAAAAGACACTAATGCTAAAGTTAGAGACATGAAAAATATACCAACTACTCCACCTTTCTCAGATTTCTTTTCAGATCCAGATATTAAATTACTAGGAATTACAATATCAAAATATCCAAAAAAAGAAATTGCAAATAATATAAACACTATAAAGAATGTAATATTCACATATACATTTGTAGAAATTGTGTTTAAAATATTAGGGTTTAAACTATCAAATAAATGAAATGGAACACTTAGCAATATGTAAATTAAAACTATAAACAGACCATAAAGAGATGCTGAAATTAAACTATTATACTTGAGCTTGTTTTGATCTATAAAATATGATACGGTCAAAGGTATCATTGGAAAAATACAAGGTGTTAATAAAGCTAAAAATCCTGCAATTAAACCAAAAATAAAAATCTCAAAGTAATTAGATGACTGTATTGAATCAAAACTATCATAACTAGTTTTATCAAGATCTAATTCAAGTAAATTATATTTCTTAATATCATCCAAAGTAACGTTATCATCTTGAACTATTTTCTTGTTTTTATCAAGAACTATATTAAAGGTTTCATTTCGAAAAATACATAATTCATCATCACATGATGAATAATCAATTTCAACTTTAACTTGGTTAATATCTTTACTATTAAGCTTTAAAGACTGATTAAAAATTGCTTTTTCTTCAAAATAAAACAAGTCCATCTTGAATACATTGTCATATCCTATTATGTAAGGTTCTTCATTGAAAATTTCATCAGCAACATAATTATTGTTGTTATTTAAAAATTTAAAACTAGTTGCTACAGACCCCTCTTCAGGTGAAAACTGAGAATATAGTTTCCAACCCTCAATTATTTCTGCATTAAAAGAAATCTGATATTCTAGACTGTTCAACTTTTTTACCTCATAAGTCCAAGAAACAGGTTCAGTATCCTGAGCATTAAGCGGCAGTAGTGAGATAAATGCAAAAAGTAAATTTTTAATCATTTTTAGTGATTATTAAGAATTTTTTATTCTTTGTTATTACATGTGTATTTGAACTAATATACTTACCTGTGTCAGAGTCAAATAATTTAATAATTTCTTTAAAATCAAATTTATATTCGTTAAATAACTGGTGAACATAATATTCCACAGGGTCTAATTTTTTTAAATCATCAATTTTTACTTTTATTATATCAGTTTCAAAAATGAAGATTCTATTCCTGGTCTGATTAATAACTACATCTGCAAATATCTTGGTAGAGTTTAAGTTTTCAATAGTTGTTTGGAACTTTAACATAACATTATCATCAAATTTTTTAAAATGAGGAATGATTAAATTTCTTATCATATTCCTGAAGTAATCATTTTTAGAATTAGATGAATCCTCTCTAAAATCAATTTTATTTGACTTTGCATAAACTAAAATTTCATTCTTCAAGATTTTAAGAAAAGGTCTTAACAAAGAGTCAGTTTTTTCAGTAATACCTATAAGTCCATTTAAACCAGAACCTCTCATTGAATTTATTAAATATGTTTCAATTTGATCATCAAGATGATGGGCAGTAACTATATAATCAAAACCGTAAAGATCCTTTAGATCATTAAACCATTCATATCTTAGATTTCTAGCACCTTCTTGAATTCCAAACTTATTTTTTTGACAATAATCAGTAGTATTAAATTTTGATATATAACATTCAATTTCATTTTCTGCAGACCAATTAAAAATAAATTTTTCATCATTATCACTTTCCTTATCCCTTAAGTTAAAATTACAATGAGCTACAGAAAAACTTAAATTATTATTAAGGAATAAATTTGCAAGAACCATACTATCAACTCCACCACTTAGTGCAATTAAAAATTTAGAATGCCTAAGTGATGAGATTTTACTTTTAAAAATTTTTTCAATTTTGTTTCCCACCCAGTAAAAATAACTAAAGTTTAAACAAATAAGTATCGTATTATTATATGGTTAGGTTTTTTTTTCTAAACTTGTAGAATATAATTTATATTTTGAAAGATACTTCTAGTGTAAATTTACCGATTGGAATAGCACTACTTCCTATTTTTTTTCTTGTATTACTCCTTAGCATTAATGTTTTTATATATGGAGATGATTCATTAAATGGAACTAATCAATTTATTCTAATTTTATCGGGACTCTTTGGAGCATCTTTAGGTTTTATTTATAAAGTATCGTACAAAGAGATACTTAAAAAAATCTCAAATAGTGTAAAATCAGTAACCGGAGCATTATTGATATTATTATTTGTAGGAGCCCTAGCAGGTACTTGGATGATCAGTGGGATTATACCAGCAATGGTTTATTATGGGCTTAAAATACTAGACCCTAATATCTTTCTTCCAGCTTGTGTCGTGATATGTTCTATTATATCTGTAGCAACAGGAAGTAGTTGGACTACATCTGCAACAGTCGGTATTGCATTAGTAGGAATTGGGAAGGCTCTAGGCATTCCTCCAGGAATGGTTGGTGGGGCAGTAATTGCTGGCGCATATTTTGGTGACAAACTTTCTCCACTTAGTGATACAACTAATCTTGCTGCAGCTGTTACTAAAGTTGATTTATTTAAACATATTAAGTATCTAACGTATACAACTATTCCTAGCATATCAATAACTTTAATTGTTTTTATCATTCTTGGATTTATGCAAGTTTCTGATGGTTCAACTGATAACACTTATTTGCTTAGTGCTATTACTGAAAAGTTTAATATTACATTAATTCTATTTTCTGTCCCAATATTAGTTTTAATTATGATTATTAAAAAAACACCTCCTTTAATTGCATTAGTAATTGGAACATTGGTAGGTGCTGTATTTGCCATAATATTTCAACCACAAATTATATCAGAACTTTCTGCTGGCAGCTACTCTAAACTCACTAATACATATGTTGTAATTATGGATACAATAACTGGTCCTATAAGCATTGAAACTAATAATGTGATATTAAATGATTTATTTTCAACAGGAGGAATGCTAGGTATGATGAATACAATATTTTTAGTTATTGGAACCATGGTATTTGGTGGTGTAATGGAGGCTATTGGAGCACTTAAAACAATCAGCAAGACACTTTTACAATGGGCTGACACATCATTTAAGTTATTTGCAAGCACTGTAGCATCTTGTTTAGCATTAAATGTTAGTGCTTCAGATCAATATCTTACAATTGTAGTTTCAGGTAAAATGTTTGAAAAAGCTTTTAAAGACAAAAATCTTGCACCCGAAAATTTAAGTAGAACTCTTGAAGATTCTGCAACAGTTACATCTGCTCTAATTCCATGGAACTCATGTGGTGCCTACCACTCTTCTGTTCTAGGAGTTGGTGTTGGCGAATACTTTATTTATGCAGTTTTTAATTGGATTAGTCCATTTATGACATTAATATATGCTGCATTTAGAATAAAAATTAGGACTTTAGTAGATAAAAATTAATTATCTAAACTCATATTTGTATTTTTGTATAACACTATTTATTTATGAGTAGCAAGAAAAAAGCCGATGTAAACAAGTTTAAAGTTATACTTGGTTATATTCTTCTATTTATTTCTGTAATACTTTTCACTTCATTTATATCATATATGTATAATTGGAGAGTTGATCAAAGTAATATTGGAAGTCTTCTTGATAGAAGTATTGAAGTTGAAAACATATTAGGTAAAATAGGCGCATCTATAAGTCACTTTTTTATATATAATTTATTTGGAATTTCTAGTTTTATAATACCTATAATTTTATTTATTTCATCCTATTATCTGCTTTTTAATAAAAAAATATTTGAATTAATAAGAAAAGTTAATTGGCTATTAGTACTAACTATATGGTCTACTCTATTAACTGGATATCTCAGTAATTATTTTCCAATTCAAACAGGTATTGTTGGATTTGAAATTAATTCATTTCTTAAGACTTATGTTGGAATGACAGGAATAGTGCTAATAATAAGTTTCATTTTTATATTATCAATTGCAGTATTATGGAATATCACTCCCAATTCTATAGTGACATTATTAAGCAAGTTTTTTCTTTCAAAAAAATCAGAAGCAAAACTTCAAGAGGATGAGCTTAAGAATGAAATATTAGAGGATACAAAAGTTGAAGATTCAGATATAGATGTTAAGTTGGATTCAAAACTCAATGATGAAAATGAGATTCAATCAGAACCTACTGAAGTAAATGATGATAGTGTTTCCATGCAGGTTGAAGAAATAAATTTTGAGGAAAAAAGCACTAAGAATATTAGCTTTAATAAGGCTGATCTTAAGAAATTTGATCCTACTCTAGATTTAAGAAATTTCAAGAATCCAAGTATTGATCTTTTAAAAGATTATGGAGATGGAACTATTAAAATCGATCAGGATGAACTAGAAACCAACAAAAACAAAATAGTTGATACTCTAAAGAATTATAACATTGGTATAAAGCAAATTAAAGCTACTATAGGTCCAACTGTTACATTATATGAAATAATTCCTGATGCAGGAGTTAGAATTTCAAAAATTAAAAACCTTGAAGATGATATTGCTTTATCTCTTTCAGCACTTGGTATAAGAATAATTGCCCCAATACCCGGAAAAGGAACTATTGGTATTGAAGTTCCTAATAAAAAGAAATCTATTGTTTCCATGAAGTCTCTTATTTCTTCAAAAAAATATATTGAGTCTGAGATGGAACTTCCAATTGCAATTGGAAAAACAATTAGTAATGAAACATTTATTGTTGATTTAACTAAGATGCCTCATCTTTTAATGGCAGGAGCAACTGGTCAAGGTAAGTCAGTAGGTATTAATGCTATACTTACATCAATTCTTTATAAAAAACATCCAGCTCAAGTAAAGTTTGTTTTAGTTGATCCAAAAAAAATTGAATTATCTATTTATAATAAGATTGAAAGACACTACCTAGCAAAACTTCCAGAATCAGAAGATGCAATCATTATAGATAATGATAAAGTAATTAATACACTTAATTCATTATGTATGGAAATGGATAATAGGTATGAACTTCTTAAGGATGCTATGACTAGAAATATTAAAGAATACAATACGAAGTTTATATCTAGAAAATTAAATCCAGAAAACGGACATACTTTTCTACCTTATATTGTACTAGTAATAGATGAGTTTGCAGATCTAATAATGACAGCAGGTAAAGAGGTAGAGACTCCTTTAGCAAGATTAGCTCAACTTTCAAGAGCTGTTGGCATTCACTTAATAATTGCTACACAGAGACCTTCAGTTAATGTCATAACAGGTTTAATTAAAGCAAATTTTCCTGCTAGAATTGCATTTAGAGTTACTTCTAAAATTGATTCAAGGACAATTTTAGATACTGGAGGAGCCGAACAATTGATTGGAAGAGGTGATTTATTATATTCCCAATCAAATGATTTAACTAGAATTCAATGTGGTTTTATTGATACTCCAGAAGTTGAGAAATTATCTGAGTTTATTGGATCTCAAATGGGTTACCCAACTGCTTATGAACTTCCTGAATATTCAAAAGATGATAGTCAGTTATCATCTGATATATCAATTGAAGATAGAGATTCAATGTTTAATGAAGCAGCAAGAGTAATTGTTTCAAACCAGCAAGGCTCAGCCTCTTTACTTCAAAGAAAACTTAAACTAGGATATAATAGAGCTGGAAGATTAATTGATCAGATGGAAGACGCTGGAATTGTCGGTCCTTTTGAAGGAAGTAAACCAAGGCAAGTTTTAATATCAGATTTAAATTCATTAGAAACTTTGTTGAGTAGTGGGCAAAAATAAAATACTTATAAAATTTATAATAATTCTTTTAGGTTTTTCAAATCTATCAGCACAAGAGGATGCAGTTAAAGTTCTAGAAAGAGTTAGAGAAAATGCATTTTTATTAGAAAATGTGTATTATAAATTTGAGATTTCTTCCAAATTTGAAAATACTATTTTACCAATTAGTGGAGAATTTTATATAATGCAGGGAAGTTATTTGATTGACACAAATGAAGTTGATCAAATATATGATGGTGAAAGATTTTATACAATTATTCATGAAAATAAAGAGATAATAATAAGTACCGAAAACACATCATTTTTTAATTTCTCACCAAATCAGATTTTTAATTATTTTTTAAAAGGATTTGATTTAAAAAAACAAAACATATCTGATGACTTTGAACTTATTGTAGCAGAAAGTAAAGAAGAAGATAAAATTATTTATAATTTATTTATTAATTCTAATCTTTCAATTGAAAGAATTGAAATGATTGAAAAAGAAACAGGTGAAGAAATTAATAGGTTTTTAACATTAACTTATGATTATAATTTAAACCTTCCCTTGTCTTTATTTAAATTTGACATACAATCCTATAAAGACTATATAATAGTTACTGAAAATTGAAAATACTTGACAAATACATATTAAAATCATACTTAACAAGGTTTATTGGTGTTTTTGCTATATGTTTTTTAATATTTATTATTCAGACATTCTGGCTTTATATTGATGAACTTGCAGGTAAAGGTTTGGATATATTTACAATTGGTAAGTTTTTTATGTACTTTTCTCCAAAACTAGTTCCTCTGGTTTTACCTCTTTCAATTCTTCTTGCTTCCTTAACTACATATGGAACACTGTCAGAAAACTATGAGTTTATTGCTATGAAATCGAATGGAATATCAATAGTAAGAAGTATGATGGCATTATTAATATTTCATATTTTTCTTGGAATAGGATCATTCTATTTTTCAGATAACGTAGTAACATTTGGAGAGTTAAAATCCTATAATTTGAGAAAAAATCTGGCTAAACTGAAACCTACTTTAAGTATTCGTGAAGGAATATTTAATGATATAGGTAATATGAATATTAAAGTTGCCAGAAAGTATGGAGATAATGATCAATATCTAGAAGATATTATTCTTCATAGTATATCAGATGACGAAATTAACAGACTTGTAATTAAAGCAGAGAAAGGAGAAGTAAGGAATGAAAATAACTCATATCTTCAATTAATTTTAAGAAATGGTAATAGATATGAAGAATTAATTGCATCTACTACTGCTGAAAAACAAAAATATCCTCATTCTAGAGCATCATTTGATGAATACATTTTAAATATTGATATTTCTGAATTCAATAATGTTAACTTAGATGAGGAAAATTATAGGTCAACATATAAAATGCAAAGAGTTGATCAATTAAAAACAAACTCCGATACTCTTTACCACAAGTTTAAAGAAGATAAAGTTATATTTGGGCAAACATTTATTGCGGGGCATACTTTAAAGAAATTATCTAATTTAAATGCTAA
>Ga0208971_1000366_pt1 | contig 33368 bp, 50 predicted proteins | sample AOAMet1_18_M0_10_2_FD_188229 | JGI IMG/M metagenome (GOLD analysis project Ga0208971, IMG submission 188229) | Ammonia-oxidizing marine microbial communities from Monterey Bay, California, USA - CAN11_18_M0_10 (SPAdes) | ecosystem: Environmental > Aquatic > Marine > Intertidal zone | place...
GTATAATGAAAAACTTCAATTAGCATTTGAATATCAAGGCCAGCAACATTATGATCCAAATACATATTTTAATACTCTATATTGCGATAATGGGTTAAAATATAAAAAACAAGTGCAAAGAGATCAGACTAAGCGATCAAAATGTATAATTAATAATGTCACATTGATAGAAATACCTTATTTTGTTCCCAATATTGATGATTATTTATATGAACAACTAGTTGTTCACGGGTATTTAGCTAACGTTATTTTTATAGATTAGCTAACGTCTTTGTTGAACATTTATTAAATAACAACATCAATAAAACATATGGAAATGTAAAAGCGATTGCAAGTACAACATGTGCTACTCTTTCGTGACCGGTAGTACAGTTATATGCAATAGTTATAGCATAGAACAATACCAATAATTCCAACATCAAAAATACTGTCGCAATGATTAAAAATCCGGTTGCAAAGCCAAGACTCATACCAGCATTTATAGATTCCAACATTGTATAACCTTCGGACTGACGTTTTTTAGCTTTGGCCCTATCGTTCAATGCCTTTTTCAATAGACTTGTAGAGATGATCATTTATATTAGGTTAATAATAAAAATTGAAAAAATAGATGATTTAACTGAAATACAGTGAACATGAACATCTTCTTCCTCCACTGGAATCCAAGAATATGTGCTATGATGCACGTTGATAAGCACGTGATAAAAATGATCCTCGAATCGTGCCAAATTTTATGTTCTGTTCATTTACTAACAGAATCAACCTACACTCCCCCTTACAAACTTACACACAAAAACCACCCATGTAACATTTGGACACGTGAATCTGTAGGAAATTACAAGTACCTTGTCAAACTCGGAAAGGCACTCTGCAAAGAATATACTTACCGTTATGGTAAGATACACAAATGTCAGGCTTATATCAAAGAGCTTGGTAAGAATATCCCTCCTATCCCGGACAAAGGTTTCACACCTCCCGCACAGGCTATGCCAGACGAATACAAGAGCAAAGACGCTGTCGAGTCTTATCGCGCCTACTACTATTTCGAGAAGATGGAGTTGCATGCCTGGAAGAAACGTGAAGTTCCTGAGTGGATTACTGCAACTATGAAGATGTTTGAGTAATTGTTCATGTCTAAAAAAAAATTGTTTTAAAAAAGTAAATATTTACTTTTTTAACAAAATGTCTTCCCCGAAAAAAATTGAAAGTTTATTAATTTACGATGGTTTACTCAATTCTGGTCGCACTATCTTCAAACATGGTGGAAGATATTACTACAAATCGACTGGTGCCAATAGTAATACGGTTGGAATGGTATATCCATTCCACGGACTACAGGTGAAAAGTACTCATCTCAACTGCGCGGGTTGGTTTATCAAACCACGTTCTGGAAATATTGAATATACTTTGAGGAAAATTATGATGAATTTTCCTCAAAGTATATGGTGTAAATCAGACTGGTACCGACGATTTAACAACTTTCGACAGATGTACACAAGTTATAAGTATGGTCATCCATTCTGGGAAGGAGACATGGGATTATACATAGCAGAATATTTTGGATTTGATAAATCTTTATACAGATCACTATCAATTCCTAAGAATGTTATCGAAATCGAAAATCCCAAGCTTGTGAACAAATGGCTGCGATATTAAAAAGTATAAAAAATGAATATTAGCCAAAAAAAAAAACCCACATCAACCAAAAGGTTGATGTGGGTTTTTTTTTTTGCGTTACAAATAGAAATGGAAATATACAAAGTTATTTCCATTTCTATTTACCAACTCGTTTTTCCGGATCCGGAAAAACTTTTCATCCTTTTCCTTTTTTATAAAAATTTGGGGGTATATAAAAATATCCACACACACACAACATTTTGTGTTGAGCCCAAACGAAAAGTTTTTAAGGCATAACAGGCTAAATGGTTCCATTACATTTCTCCGTATTCCAGCATATACCAAAATAATCCAACTGATTCCAATTTTTTCATGGAATCTATTTAAAAGATATCGTTATACAATACAATAAAATGGAATGTAAATACTGTCATAATAAATTTACCACAAAATCCAGCTTGAATAAGCATGTAAAGTATGCTAAATATTGTATATCTAAACGCAACATTGGTATATCTACTTCATTTGAATGCCATGGTTGTACTAAAAAATATACTTCTAAATACGCATTAAATATACATACTGAATCATGTACTGATATAATAATTCAAAATTACGAAGGGCAATTAAAAGAATTAACAGAACAGTTACAAAACCAAAAAGAACAATATGAAAAAAGGATAGATGTTCTTCAAGATAAGTTGGAAAATATAGCAATCAAAGCCGTTTCTAGGCCAACGACCCGAAATACTCAGATAAACAATTACATACAACAGTTAAAACCTGTGACAGATGAACATCTTATAGATAGTGTTTCAAATCTGACGATAGATCATATCATTAAGGGACCTGAAGGATATGCAGAATATGCTCTAGAGTATCCTTTAAAAGATAGGATGTTGTGTTCGGATTACTCTCGTCGGAAAGTAAAGTTCAAGGATAAGGATGGGAAGGTGGTTACAGATCCGGAGATGAATACATTGGCTTTGAAGTTCTTTGAGTCGATAAAGGATAAGAATAGGGAATTGATACGTAGGTACGCTAACGAAGCAAAGGAAAAGTTGGGTGATGATAATGTGATGGATACAGTGGTAAAACTGTTTGATTATAAGGCTGCTGTAGAGAAAGGATCTGATGGGGGTGATAAAACCGAATTTCATCATGATTTTGTACGTCAAATGTGTAGTCAAACAATAAAGGAGTAGATGATGTAAAATATAATTTGTATTATATTTTCAAAAATGCCTAAATCAGAAAAATTATTATCTACGACGTCTTGACCTCTTACGACTTCTACGTCTTCTTGACCTTCTAACCGATCTACGTCTTGACCTACGTCTTGACTTGCGTCTTGACTTGCGTCTTGACTTGCGTCTTGACCTACGTCTTGACTTGCGTCTTGACTTGCGTCTTGACTTGCGTCTTGACTTGCGTCTTGACTTGCGTCTTGACCGCTTACATTTTCTATTCGAAGGACATCTTTGTCTACTTCCTCCTCTAGTCCATAAATTTTTACATGCCCAATAACGAGCGGATAATTTATTTCTAGCACCACTGCATTTATGTCTAGCTCTAAAGCTACGACGTGCAGTGGTGCTATAGTTATGTCCATAACCTGTAGCACCGTAGTGTATAATACGTTCTTTTCCTCCAGAACAAGCTTTAACTACTCGTTTTTTCCCTCTTCGCCATGACTTTTGTGGTCTGTTACATGGCATATTTTTCTTGGATCTGACCATTTATTGGTAATAATATATTTTTATTTAACCTAAACAAGAAAAATATATTAGCAAAATGGACTATTCTTTATTAGAAAAAACTACTTTTGGTGATTTGAAAAAAATGGCCAAAGAAATGGGACTTGAATCGCGTAGAAGTAAATCAGAATATATAACTGATATACAGGAAGCATTTGGAGAATATGAAAAGTATAAAAAAACCAAAGTTGACAAATATACTCGTATCAGACAGCTAGGAAACAAGGGAAAAGAGGGAACAACTTATTTGGTCAGAGATGCAAAAGATAGAGAATTTGCAATGAAAACTTTCAGAAAAACAAAATCATCCAATACTTTAAAAAACGAATATACATTACAAAAGATTGCAGCAACAGCCGGAATAGCCCCACGAGTAGTAGAATACGATAGTGTATCTAAATATATTGTTATGGAGAAGATGGATGTACATTTGGTTGATGTGATGAAGAAACAACAGGGTAACTTACTTCAATGGCAACAAAAGCAAATCATAGAGATTTTCAGATTATTGGATAAAGTAGGTGTTTTCCATGCTGATTCTAATATTCTTAATTATATGATGAAAGGGAAGAAGATTTATCTGATTGATTTTGGATTCTCAAAGGAAATTACAACGAGATTGTGCAAAAAATTAGGAACTAATTCTCCCAATATGAGAATGATGACATTAGGTTTGGTGTTAAAATTAAAGGAGATGAAATGTCCACCAAGTGCATGGAAGTATTTCCGACGTCAGATATCCGAGGAGGAGTTGAAAAGATTCCAGATAGAGTAGAATAACTTAAATGTAAAGGATAGTAAAGGAAATGACAAAATCATATTGGAAAAAAAGATGGGAAGAACAAGTATGTGGAATAACAAAAACTAGACTCAGACCTGGGAAAAATAAAGATGGTTTATCTTACACGGTTTTTCTGGATTGCACTCATGGATTCTATCGAAGTCCTCTAAAAGAATGGATAAAAATATGCCCTACTTATGTTCCTACATGTCCTATATGTCGAACAATGTTTAATCCAGAATCTATATGATTTTATATCATAAATTGTATATAAAATCATATTTACTTTACCCCGTTGTATATTTCTTTTGTTTGGACCAAGTTTGATTGATTTCGAGGAAATTACCTGGTTTCCTTTCGTGTGTCATGCCCGTCTGTCCATAATTTTCCTTACTGCACTTAGGGTAACGGTGTGGTACATCCTTTGTAACAATTTGCTTCCATAGCTGATTACGAGGTGATACATTCGCAGCTGGAGACCAAGAATATGCTGAACGTGAGTTGTTTGACAGACACGAGGTACAATAAGCCCCCGATTGGAAACCTTCATAAATTCCTTGTCTAAGCGGGGCATAGTCACCCCTGCTTAAACATCCTTTTTTCGTCCATGTTTCATCTAAGTTAACATAATCGTTTCCGCATCCTGCGCATTTCATTTTATATTCTGTCAAGATTATAAAATTTTATACGATTTTACTTTAATTAAACAGGTTGAGTACATGGCCATTCAGCCAAGTCAATAGCCCCACCAGTAGCTGTTCCTACTAAAGATGCTGTTGCTGTTGATGGAACGCGATTTATTGTATATACATTATCTGTAGATGTTTTAACGCTATAAAGAGTAGATCCGTCACAGATCCCGGGTTTTCTGCTACTCCAATAGGAACATTGAATCTTAATGTCTTGCGTACAGCAGATAAACAAACTTTTACTGTACCTCTAAACCCTTTGTTACTTCCGCTAACTGAAGGAATATTAGAATTACAAATCAGAAATGCTTCCCTTACCGGAGATTCTCTTGTTGTTCATGCTGGTAGAATCGTGTTCGGTTAGAGTTACAAAGTAACTCATTTGTTCTTATACAAAGAGTATAAAAACGAGCCTTTACCTAACGAGTGAGAATTATTAACTTCCTCTATTTGTTCATGAGTCAACTTAAGTCGAGAACAATCTTCTGTGATACAGTTCATCACAAATACTGTTGTATTTTCGTTAAACTCATACTTATCTGGCATATTCACTTCTATAGCTCCATATATCTGTTCTGTTGTCTGCAAAGGTAATCTTTCGTAATTCTTCTCCTTTTCTCTCATTCTAGATTCTATAACATCATACAAGATACCCTCAATATTTCTAGATAGACAGAGTAATCCACAAAGCATTTTTTCAAACTTAATTCCTTTTGGTATACAATAATCAGCAACACATCTTACTCTTTCATAGATAGATTCCCTAAAATACTTGACTGCCTGTTTCCTAGATTCTCCCTGGTGTAGATAATCGACTCGTACTTCTCTGGCGACATCGACGATACCCTTTAACACATACAGATTATAGAAAGGATTACCAATTTCTTGTTCTATCTTTACGAATTCATCGATGAAAGCCTTATAACTTTGATCAATGTTGCTGTACTTTTGTTCCTCCAGTGGAAGAATGACGAGAGACTGTATAATATCGATACAGTAATGATCATAATTGTCGAATAAATTCGAATGTGCACTATGTCCTGCCAACATTTCCGTAGCAAAATCTGATGCTCCCTTTTCTTCTACATTATCCCACCCAGATTCCCAATCTATCTTTAATTTTCCAAACATATTCTTTACTATTCTCCTAAACTTATTTGACTTTTTATTATTCCTCATCTGTCTCATCTCCGTTGCTACGGTTACTAGGAACAGTTTTGGATCCGCAATGGGATCAAACCTATCACTCATAAAACCAACATCTGTGTGAGCCATGCTAGGCCAGGCAGGTCCATCATCCAAATCCTCAATATAAGAGAATCCGAAATCGATGATAACAGGATAGTGACCATGTGTAGGAACACAGAATTGGTTCTCCTCGTCCAACACGTATAGAAACACCACATCTTTGTTACATTTCTTCATCATAATGTTGTAAGAATGAAGATCGTAGTGTGTAAAACGTTTCTTCTTCTGTGCGATCGCAATAGCCATCAAGACTTGCTTAATAGCAGAGTAGATCACATTTTCAGACACCTTGTCACTTCTGATGTAGTTATACAACTTACTAGAGTTCTCTACGTACTCCGTGAGAAGAATTTCCTTTTCTATTGGGTGTTTAGTAGTGATTCTGAATGGATTTCCTTGCTTGCGGGCAGTTGGGTCTATCTCACATAATACAGTCCCCACAGCTTTGCAAAAGTGTGGACAGTACGGAGAGATCTCGTTTAATCCCTTCATCACGGTATATTCATGTTGGACAAGATAATTGATATATTGTGAGATCTTAAAAACGAACTTGAGCGGTTTTCCAGAAGGACTCAAAAGTTCTTCCTTTGGTTTTAGCAATCCAACTAACCCTTGTTTACCGGGTTTTTCAAACGTTTGATCAAATTCTAACCATTCCATCCAACTTTCATACTTATGTTTCTCATAATATTCAACAAGTGAACTAAACCCTGTTATTTCACCGAGAGGACTATGTTTTAATTTTTTATCATCCCGTGAACTGCTCTTTTTGTATAGTTTCGGCATTTATTTCGATACCCACAATTGTTTAATTAAGAATTTCGATGTATTTATTACCTATTTAACTGTTATATCCCAACTAAATAAATGCCTAGAAAAGATGATGAAAGACGGGATTCTCGTCGTATATCAAGATCAACCAAACTTCGCAAGTACGCAAGCGTATACAAATCTTATGTTAGAAAAACAGAGCAGTCAAAAATAAGTAAAAGTCCTCGGCGGGCACGTAAACCGCATAAAACTACTAGAGCAAGGAGAGAGTCCAGAGAAACTGGTAAAGAAAAACCAGAGAGAAAATCGGAAAAAAAGGAGAGAAAAAAGAAGGAAGTTCCTAAATCGAAAAGAAAAACTTTGAATGCTTATCAAAAGTTTGTTCAACAAGAAAGTAAAAAGGATAAGTATCGAGATTTACCAGGGAAACAGAGACTGGGGGCAATAGCAGCAGCATGGAAGAAAGTTAATAATTCGTCTTACTGAAAATGACATGATGTACCTACAGCTTTAATAGCATCATCAATATTAATAATATACGGTTTAGCGCTTGCGGGAATATTTTTTAGTTTTGGGGTAAGTTGATTGATCCATGATATCATCTGAGCAATAGTATAATTGCTTGTGATATAATTAGTAGCACATTGAATTTGTTCGACAGTTAATGTATCGATATTCGTAAATATGTCCGTTATAACATTTTTCGGTGGTACTTTCATCGAGTTAACCTGACCAGTGAGCGCATTCACCTTTTTCTGAAGAGATGTGTTGTCATTTGATTTTTTTACGACAAAATAAGAGAGAATTCCTATTGCTACAAGTAGTAAGAAATAGAATATATAATTGTAATTCATTTATATATGTATATATTTTTGATTTATGTGAATATAATCAAAAATAAGGAGCAGGTTTAAAAGATTCCATATCTTAGCTTAAAATGTCAGACGTAACATTAATTGCAGATCTGCAATCCAGTGTTGAAGAATCAAAGACTATCATAATCGACAGGGATCAAGAAAGTCTCTCAGAACTGATAGTAGATTTATCCTTACCTATTGAGACAAGAATACAGGGTATTGAAATGTATTTTGCTAATTTTGGCCAGGAGGAAAGCAATGAGATCATAAACCGTCTGAGTATGATGTATACCATGTCTGGCGTAAAGATTCTTGAGAAATATCTTTACGCCATGTGTATGAAGTGTAAGATATCAACCTTTCTTAAGATTACAGCAGCAAAGAGTTTATGTTATTTTAATCCAGAAAAGGAACTTGGTTACAAAGCTCTTGATACTGTTTGTAAAGATATGGAAGATGTTGCTACACCTTGTAAAATTGAAGCTGTTTGTTTACTGATGCTCCATACAACGTATAAAAAACAGTCACTGCAATATTTCTGTAATATAATCAACAACCTTAAGCTGGACTGTGATTACAGATACAAGACCATATTATCTCTGGAAAATAAGGAGATCCCTACACGTGTGTATTTTATCAAAGAATCCGCTTTATTATTCTTTAAGAACCAAAATAACAGAACACTGTATCGCATCTTAGCAGGACAATACTTGATACAAAAAACAAAAATAAAAGGAAAAGAATTGGAACAAACAGAACTTATTCTCATGAGTTTTGCACAAGATCCCGATCTAGATTATAACCTTCGAGCAGATGCTGCTGATGTTGTATTACAATTAGGATCAGAAGAGAATAAGAAGACAACTAGAGAAATTATCATGATGCTGGGTAGACAAGATGGCGATGTAAAGACTATTTTTGATAATGCTCAGAACGTACACGTTGATGAGATTGAACAGAGTGTATTGGAAGCACTCGAGTTCTTGTCCGGTATTAGCATGAAGACTCTTTCGGGTATTCCTGGTACTGCTCAAATCACTTTTGAGTATGTTAAAAAACAGATCGAGGAGGAATTGGAGAAGAGTAAACCAAAAGAACAGAAAAGAAAAACAAAGAAATACAAGGAGGAGAAGAAAAACTACGATGAAAAAGAAGATAAGATTAAAATTTCTCTGAATCGTATTTATATGGATCGAGCATTGTATAGTAATTACAACTGCTCCCTTCTCCATATTCTTCTTAAGATTTGGACATATCTGTCGACACACGAATCATACGAGGATATGAAGAACAGATTACTTGAGGAACTCATTGATATGTCTGGTACATGTTCTTCTGGGTTTGCTAGTCGACTGGTCAACGTTATATCTGGGTATGGAGATTTCAACCTAACCATATCTTGGAGGGATCAAATTGTTGCTAACTTTACTGGTCGTCTCAATGCCATAGTCAGAGATATCGCATCTGAAGAACATATACAAAAGAACGGTAAGCTTTATAACTTTAGAGAATGTAACTATATAGGATGTGATGTTGAAAACGATGATCACCGTTCTGATGATGCACAACATAAAAAGAAGTTGCTTAATATGTTGGAGAAATTCCAAGAGAATGTACTTGAGGAGATGACTGTGAACAGTAATGAGTTTGCAGCAAGAAAGAATTTTCTTAAATTCTTTCGTAAAAATATGCTCGGTATTCGTCAGGAACTCTATGAAGAGTTCAAGGAACATATTCCGGACACGGACTTTGATTTATACTTTAGAGCGGCTATTGCCACGTACGAAACAGGTGGATACGTATAGATTACCTACGTCTGGATCGACGTCTCGGGGACTTGCGTCTGGACTTGCGCCTGGACTTGCGTCTGGACTTGCGTTTACGTGATCGACGTCTCGGGGACTTGCGTCTGGACTTGCGCCTGGACTTGCGCCTGGACTTGCGTTTACGTGATCGACGTCTCGGGGACTTGCGCCTGGACTTGCGTCTGGACTTGCGCCTCGTTGATTTACGCTTACGTGATTTCCTAGCAGATTTTCTACGTCTCGTGGACTTACGCCGGGACTTACGCCGGGACTTACGCCGGGACTTACGCCGGGACTTACGCCGGGACTTACGCCGGGACTTACGCCTACTAAAATTAAACCCTAACTTTTTTTCTGCAGATTTTTTTCTCATTTCTAATAATTTTGCAAAATTATCTATTTGTTCGTCACCGTATTTTTCCTTTAACTGTGGTATACTCTTAGTATTAATATCACATTTTGGTACGAATCCAAATCCTCTACATAAGACACTTGAAAATAATTCTTTAATATTAGAGATTATGTCGGTGGGGTTTATACCAGCAAAATAATCATAGAATTCTAAAGGTATTATAAGATATGCACCCCCTAATATCGCTGTAATAAGTCCAAATGGTAAAACCATTAATATGAAAGTTGCTAGCCCCACTCCCAATTGTGCCAAATATTTACCGATCGTTCCGTATTTTTTTATTCCATATCCTACCGCACCCGTAGTTTTTAGAATATTATATTCTACACCTCCTGGTAATTCTACTTTAGCAAGTTTATCCTGTCTCCAATTTACGCGAGCGATGGGATTATCAATGGCATCCAAGCAACTATAATTATATGTCGGTCTCAGCATACTCGGTGTGGTTGGTATATATTTCACTGTTCCCAGCATACTCAACGTTATTGTGCTTGTTCTCTGTATTACATCAGGAAATAGTAGTGCCATAAACGCAGAACAATTTATCGGCATCATTTTACTTCCTTTCAATGATGTTTTTTTATCATCCTCTTGGATAGAAAATTGTAGTTCTTTTGTTGTATTGAAAACTATATTAGAACGTTTATTATAGTATAAATTAGTCGAAATTCTATATATAGGTTGTATAGCAAAAAAATCATTGCCTTGTTTAGTATATATCTCAGAAACATAGTTATGCTTCATGTTAATAGAATTAACTATTAAATATTTGTTTAATATTGCTATATTTTCACGAGTAAGTATACCAATACCTTTAAGTTTAACTGTGCCTTCTAAACTAGCTTTTGGACCTTTTCCGGCAAAATAATCTTTATTAGCAAAAAAGATCCGGGCAAGTTTTTTAACAAAACCTGGTTCAGGAGAAGCAATACAGTGAGCAACTCCTGGTAGTTGTACATCTCCTAATATGGCTTTTACACCAGGGGGATTATTCGTATCAAACGATACTCTTCTGTTATTATAATCTATAGTGACAACACTATGACTTTCAGCCCCATCTACTCGATCAAGAGAGCTCCATACCCTAACAATTGCTCCTGGTTTAACAACATTACTATTCAATTTAAACTTAGCCTGATTGTTTTCTTCAACCACCTTAACAGTCTCAAATATTGATTCAAATAAAGAAGACGCGGTATCTACATGATCCCACGATTTTTTTATTATTTTTGTCATTTCCTTTCCACTTTTCAAACTTATTAATTGATTGAATGTTGGGTCAATTACGGTAATATCTTCAGCAGGAGTATAAACAACTTTTTTTATCGATACCTTCGGTTTCGCCATGTAATTAGAAAAAATATTTTTAACATATAATCTAGCACATTCATCAAGATTTTGTGTAGAAGCTACGCTCGCAGATTCTCTTTTTCTTTTTGACATTTATTACTAACAAATATTATATTATAATATAATATTTATTCTATCTATTACGTCTGGATCTACGTCTCCTGGATTTCCTTACAGATTTCCGACGTCTACTCTTACGTCTACTCTTACGTCTACTCTTACGTCTACTCTTACGTCTACTCTTACGTCTACTCTTACGTCTACTCTTACGTCTACTCTTACGTCTGGATCTGCGTCTACTCTTACGTCTACTCTTACGTCTACTCTTACGTCTACTCTTACGTCTAGATTTCCTGTGTTTATCAAACCCCCATAATGTGTATTTTAATCTTCGGAGACACTTCATACACCCAGATGGCGGGTTAGGGCCCTTACATACAGCAGGACATTGAGGTTGTTTTTTAGCTCTACGCGTATATGATCTTGCTTTACGGATAGGTGCGTAAGATTTGACAGGAGACGAAGGTTTAATAACTTTATTAACTTTAGCATTACCAGATGGCTTATATTCTTTAATATCATTTACAAGAGGGCAATTTTGTATAATTTTCTGGATAATGTCATGTGTATATGGTCCCATATTTACTCTGGGGAATATATTTGCATACAATTTATGAAGGCAGTTATCGGTTTTACATTTATTGACTATAGTAAAAAACCCTTGTAACGATCCAGGATTATTTGTAAAATAATCTATAAATCTGTAGTTAAAAAACATACAATAACCCCCTTCTAATATATACCCATTATCAGCAGCAGTTTCTTTATAATAATATTGTGGTCCACTAACTGCCAAGTAATGAATTTGGTTTTCACCTGTTTCTGCCTTTAATTTATCTATCCATATTTCTGTACTATTACATGCACCCTTTAATCTATATAATATATTGTGCGTTTTAATATTGTAAACACCGTTTGGGTCAAAAAAATATATTGTTTTTTGTTGCCCATTGTTTGTTACAACAAGTACAACTGAATGTGTTCCTTTATCATGAACCTTTCTGTTTATCTTTTGACAAACAGGTATTTGAGTAGGATAAAACACAAGTTTTTTATCGGTTGTTTTTATTTTAGTAATTGCTTCTCCAAGAGACGCACAGTATTCTACATGGGGGTTTTGACAACCAAACAACTGTTTCACATTATGTAGAGGCCAATCATGATCAACAAGATTATATGCAATTAATTCCCCACTAATTCCACTATTTGTTATAAGATCTCCGTATTTTGAGAACTCACTTGCCATTATTTGTTATATGCTAATATTAATTTTGTTTAACCATATTCAAAAATATGGTTAATCGGTCGAACGGACTATATTCTTATTTCATTAACCTGATAGATCGTCTGGTTGGCTTCTTCTTGGTTGGCTTTTCAGGTTCCTTGTCCTTGGGGCAAATCCATTGCCACCTCTTTCGATGAGAAAGATATTCTAGGTTATCTTCGTTGTCATATGCTTCAATTTCAGCACGGGTTGACATATATGCATCATACGAGTCCTTTCCACTCACCAATCCTTTGATGTAGTCATACGCATATATGGCCCATAGGCCAATATACAAAGTCTCGACATGCTGTTGGTAGTGAATCAACTCATGGTTGCGAGTAATGTCGTCAACTCCTGGTTTGACAAACACAAATGGACCCACAGACATCGCATTGACGTCTTCGCCAAGATATTCGCAGTTTTCAATGAAGATAGGAAACATTTGGTAATATTAGATAATATTATATTATATTTTCATTTTTTCTTTATACATGCTCCCAGTCATCTAAAATCTCCTCGTCTTCTTTCCGAGATGTTAATCTGTTATAAATTCCATGGGTTAACCCATGTGTAAAACTGTATGTATAATATACGGTGTTATAACCGTAACGAAGCATGTGAGCATACTCATATAACTTGTACACTGTATAACCGCCCATATAGCCGTAATAAATGTAATAGAACATAACTTTTATTACAAACGTTATTTCTTTTTCTTTTGGTTAAATAAATGTCAAAAGAGTCTCTTACTGAAAAAGTAAATGATGCAAACGTGGCATCGGTCAGAAAACGAATAGAAATGAAACAAGGATGCAATCCTCATTATGGTACTATCAACGCAGCTGATTCTATTATTACAGATATGGATCACCACCCATACACCAGGTTCTACAGAGGTATCCCATCTTCTACAGATCCTGTCGTGTTTGAAAGAGAAGCGGGATGGAGACCTCAGCGTAATTACTGCTATGGCGTTAGCAACTGCGAAGAGAAGGGTCCGTACCCAAAGCATTGTTTCGAAGGACCATGTTCAACAACTTTTCCTTGTTACCCGTCAAATCTCACGCGTTATTCAGATAGAGATGCTCTAAATGTTCAATTAAACCGTGCCTGTATCGTACAATATAGGTAAATATGACCATTTATATCCTTTATATGTTAATTGTCTCCCTATACATGCGTTATAAATATAATCTTTATTGAAATTCAACTCTTTTGCCGCGTCTTTAACAGAATCATACTCTATAACCAATTTTTCGTTTTCTATTATTTGATATACTGTCTTAGAACAACCAGATGTATTGAAATAATGTAATCTATTTTCCGATTGAGTAATATATTCTAAATTATTTAAACTATTGTTAAGTTTATTAAGATCTTTATGATTTACTACAATATTACCTTTTTTAGGTTTATCTAAAAAAGTTTATTTCAATTTTTATAAATTAATCATCGTTAAACACCCCATTAAATAATACAGTTTGGATTATAGCACCAAGAACTATCCAGCCTATCTGTATCCATAAAAGCACTGTAGTTAATCGTGCGATATTTTGTTCTGTCTTTGTAACATCACTGCACGTAGATACGTTAGGAGAGAAACTCATTTTTGTGATGTATATCAATCCTAATATACTTAACATTGAAAGAGTAATGATACCGACTGTAAAAACTGTTTTTACAGTATTTGCGATCATTTATTTACACAAAGAAAATAATTATCTTATCTTATCTTATCTTATGTTAGCCATGGGGGAGCAGACGACCCACTGCTTCTCGAATCATCACTTTCAGATACGGATAATCCAATTTCTGATAATTCAGAATTTTCTTCCTTTAGCTGTTTGACCAATAAATCTCTCTTCGCTTTATCTTTTGGATTTGATTTTCCGCGAGACCTTGCTTGTTCGATTTTATCTTGAACAGAAGAAAGCTCTTCTTCTTTTTTAGCAATACTCTTTTTATATCTAGACCGTCTCCTATTATCAATAGCTTCTCTACGAGATTCTGCCTCTAGTGCCAGAGATTCATCGTCAGCTTCTTCGTCCTCATTTTCGTCCTTCTTCGTCTTTCCCTTTGGTAGTCCTTTTACAGCGATATAAATAATGTATAACGCGGGAATGACTAACTGTGCGATAGACAATGCCATTAATATATCGGGAACACCACCAAGATCGATATGGCAATCAGCACTGTTAACATCGTTCTTAATTCCGATAGTTAGTGCCAGTAATCCGCCTCCCATCCCCATAAGTACGGCTAACATCGTATATATTTTCCAGTCTGATCTTTCCCCAAAGTCACATTTGCATCCCTCCTTTGTTAGACAGACCATGTAACCAATCGCTAATGTAACAAATGTTGTACCTATACCAATTGCCCACCGAAGCTTACCTCTCAAGCTGTCAGACGTGCATGTGGCATCCAATTTAGAATATGCAGTAAATGTTGTGATGATTAATAATAACCCAACCACGAACAGAAAAAACATAAAAAGATGTAATAGTTTCATTTATGTTTTGTAAATATAATTTTATTTTCCATTCATACTTCGTGGAATGCTTTTGTTGGAGATCCAGTCTCATAATAAGAACTACTACCTCCCCCGGTCCATTCACTCATAGCGGGGGCAACCATTGGCAAAATTCCAACAAAAGCAATGATAACAGATCCTGTTGCTATCAATCCTATCATAAAAGATTTAACACTCGTTGTGTCACAATCACCTTTTAGTCCATTCAATACGATAGATGCTGTTATTAACAGAAGTACAGCAAGTGATAAAACGATTTCTCTATACCATAAGTCGTTCTGTGGACAATCACAGCCCCAATGACATACTAGTTGTACAAATGGTATAACCATCATCATTGTTGAAAGTACTAGAAGAACGTTCATTCCTATTTGTACCTCTTTACTAACACATTTGCCCGACAGTTTTGCATGCTGTGAATAAGTTAAATAAGTTAAAATCATTCCAATCATAAATACGAAAAATGAGAATGTTGCTAACTTTGGATTAAAAGTCATTTGTTTAATGCTGGCATAATTATTTTTACCACAATAAAAATAATTAAGATTTGTTCTTGATCATCTTTTGGCACGCGCATACTTTACAATAGATATTATAACCATTACCTACATAATAGGTAAATCTAATTCCATGGGAAACGTGTTCACATTCAGTTAAATCAGGTTCATTGTCAGCCCTTTCATCTTCGCTATCACTGTATTCGATAATAAGCTCTGTGAGTTTGTAATCAGTCATTTTTATGACTGATTACAAAGCTTTAAAAAAAGAAATTAGATTCTAATTATGCTCCCAAAGGCGCCTAGTTGTCGTCCAATCTTTCTTCAATAATATCGTAACATTCCCTTATGATGTCTAAAAACTCGTAATAAACATCTTTCATGAAAGTAGCTTCCATCCCAGACATAATTACCTTGCCCGAATGGAACACCAAAAAGGTATTGTATCGTTGTTTCTTTAATTTCTTCGTTACATCTTTCTCTGGTAACATATCCAGATAGTTTGTGTAAGGCACGTAAACAGGATCTATCCATGTACCGTTTACGCACTCAATTTGTTTCAACATCAACTCTTGAATGGGTTTGACAATTGGGATCTTAATATTAACTCCTGTATACCCAAAACTAGTCTCTAATAAAGAATGGTAATCAGTGCACATATTAAAATACTCATCAAGCTTTTCCCTGTCAACAAAAAAATTCAATCCAAAATCGATATTCCTCATTGCTGGGATAAAAATAGCCTTTAGATCAGGGATACATCTAAGAGGTGGTGAAGGCTTTGGGATTGAATTCCCGTCTTCGTCCTCGGTGTCAGTGTCAGTGTCAGTGTCAGTGTCAGACATTGACTCTGACTCATATCCATCAAATTTCCATATTCCCTTTGAATCTTTAATGTATTTCCAGATCCACTTCACGCATTTCTCTGCATGATCATCACGTTTACACCCAGTCATTTGGAACTTACCGTTACGGCTCACTTTAAAGTTAATTTTCTTCCCGTCCATGATCATAACAACTGTCACAGAGTTACGGAAGTAATTACCTCGTTTTTTCGTATCTTTATTCTTTTTCTTCTTTTTCAAATCAACTCCGCGAATCCTATTCTGATATTCCAATGTGATAATCGAACCAGAAGGAATTCCAATGTTAGGATCTTCTGGTTCGTTCTTTTTCTTTCGTCCTCGTCTTTTTGGGACAAGAATATATTCGACGTACGGTAAGTAGTCAAATAGTTTATCAATATATAGGGTCATATTCGTCATAACAATAAAAGTTTTGGTAGAAACCTTTATCGAATCAAACTCTGGGAATACCAGCTTGTCCGCTGCCGATTTTGTTTCTTCATCGTCCCAAGAGTCGTACTCGTCGTCAATTCTGTTTTGTTCAACTGTAGCGCATGCCATCTTTATTATAACTTAAAGAAAATAATCCTTTAAATTCGTTTTTATGTTTCTGACTTACAACAACTTAAATAACTGTTCTGGGCTTTGAGAATATTTTCCAATTCTTGAATGTCTGTATTTTGTTCATCGAAAGTCTTTTTCTGTTCCTCAATTGTATCTTCCAACAATTTGATATAATCCTCCTTATTCCCCTCTTCATCTACATTCTTACCACCCATGTACATGAACAATGATTGTAAAATTCCCATGCTTTATTACTATAATTTTTTTTTTCTTATATACAATAAAATGCCGCACCACAAGAAACGATACATGGCTAAAGTCATGCACGGGACTATCGACCACACTCCGGGTGGTCTTACCAAGAAAAACATTAAGACTATTCGTAAGGATGGACAGAAACATTACGTATCTAAGAAACGTAGTACTGCCGCTAAAAAGAACCTCAGTGGTTGGAATAAAGCAGTTGCACAAGCGAAAAAGAATTTAGGAATTCCCAAGCACGAGTTTGCACTTGTCAAGGGTGATCTCTACAAGGAGGCTGCCGCGATTTATTACGATTAAAGATCGATTGAAAAAGAGATTTAAAATCCTGTTGACAGTTTAAAAATGGCTGTCAAGATCGTCAGGCAGTATATTACACAGGATTTATCTCAAGAGGAGAAGAAATCCTATTTAGCATATATTAATGGAGACGAACAATCTACAGACTGGATAGAGAAATGTCTTTTTCGTAGAGAACCACTCCTGATGTTAGAACTAAAGTGTGCTGCTACAGAAGGAGATTCTGTATGCGGAGGTTGGGTAAACATTAGGGAAAATGGATTATGTCGGTGTCCTAATGGACATGAATGTTATGATGTTGTTCTTCCAGAAATTGAAAAGATTATGGCTAAGTAATTTAAGAAAAATAAGACTTTGAATAAAATGTCATTCAAAGTTAGACAAAATGGGTCATCTCCAAATGTTGCTATGTCTACAACCACGTGTTATTATGATGGATATGAGTGTTCAAAACACTTACACACCACCAACTGCTCACGATCTAGATAATGCATAGATGTCGATGGATAAGCTATACGTAAACTTGGATAAGGCGGAACAACAGTCCCAGATATCCAAGGAACAGTTAGAAAAACATACAAAAGCCGCCAAGAAATTAGAAATACAGTTGGAGAAAGTTAGGTCACAAATTAAACAGGCAAATGTTAGTGTTCAGAGATTCGATCAACTCAAAAAATCTGTCAGATGAATGATTTCAATAGAACGTGAAAAAATAACTGTTCGTCACCAAGAAGCCATCAGAAAACTCCGGGAAAAGAATCAAAAGCTTGCGCAGTCACTTGCACAAAAAAGAAGCACAACTCCAAGTCATGTTCCAACTCCTCTTCACATTGTTGAATACAGAAAGAAGTTAGATGCTCATATGCAGAAACATGTATCAAATCCATGGTATAATTTATTCCTATTCGTGTTCTCACCTCATCCTTCTGGTACTAACCAGAATGCCATTGCTTTTATGAACAATGTTCCCAATACTCCTGTCGCTGCTGCTTGTCGAGAACATTGTTCTCAATGGCTTCGATCAAAGCAGGATGCTTTATCTAACAGTGTTGTAAATAAAGCATGCATTCCTAGATTTTGCTGTTATACTAAAAAACGTTATTCACGAGCTCAAGGGAGAACCTAAAACTACTAAAGAAGATATATACAAGATGTTTGATATATCTGTCTAATTAAACTATCTCAAAATCTGGATATTTTGTAGAAAAATCCTTTATATTTCCTCCATGTTCCAAATAAGTCGCTCGGCGGACTTTATAATGCCTATCCAAAATAGGATTCTTATCTACAATGTCGAATATTAATGGAACAACAGACTCTGTCCGCATACAACGTCCTAAATACTGAATAAAATATGCTTGGATATCACTTGCTAGGATCATAGCATCCAACCGAGGATGATCGAATCCTGTCCCTGCTTTTGAACTTGTACCAACAAGAATACGACTCTTCTGTTCATACTCTTGCTGATTTCCTATTAAACTAGTCACATCCTCTCCTTCTTCTTCCAATCGCTGAACCAAATATTTACCCTGTCTGACACGTTTACACAGAACGAGGAATACTCGTTTCGGAAAATATTTTATTAATCGAATGATCATTTCATTCCGAGCTAGATCGTGAGCCTGTGTATCGAGGATAACACCCCAGTTTACTCGTCCGTTTGCAGCTAGTTCCACAGTTGGAACAAAATTGGTCTTAATCTTATATACAGTATGCTTTCTAAACAGCTTTCGATAGATTTTTCTTTTCCCGAAATACAAATCTAGTAGTATATCCAATCCATCCTCGCGATAAGGAGTTGCTGATAATCCGATCACGTATCGCGGAACAATACGTTGCATACACTTTGATAACCCCTCTGCCATGATAAGATGAACCTCATCAACGATCATAAAACCGATATCTTTGTAATAATCGCAATCATGCTTGGGTACGTTGCTGGCATTCATAATATAGAAATCACAATCCTTCTTCTTGGATTTGGTTGTAAGAACTTGAACAGTTGCCCCTGGAATAAATTTTTCGATTGACTGCTTCCATTGCTTAATTAGAACAATACGATGTGTAACAATAAGAACCCTGAGCTTAATCTTTGTTGCAATGTAGATAGCCATGGCCGTTTTTCCTATACCTGGATACCCAGCAATAATAGTAGATCCATACTTATTTAGATGAGATATTGCTTCAGTTTTGATCACTTTTTGATGATCACGTAAAGACCCTTCAAACTTGCATTTTAGTTTCGGATAGCTCTTTCTGTCAGGGCATTCGTATGGACCTCCGACACACGTTCTTCCATATGCGAATGGAATATACGCATAATCTTCTCCTACATCTATAGGGTAGATATATGTAGGTTTAGAATTATGTACGTATTTCGATCCTTCTAACTTGATTTGTAATTCTTTCACAATTTGTTCACGTGCATCTAATTCGATTGACTCGATATGTATTTTTCTTGACATGTTGTTCTTTAATTTATGAGATTTCATTCTTAAGTTCAATATTATATTTAAAGTTACTGGAAATAAAATAAAATGAGTTACAAAGGAATGTGGAAAAATAAACCCAAACCTCTAGAGTAGATGAACAGGGCTGAGCTAGTAAGACATCTGAAAAGTTTTAGAAATGCGTGGGAAAAGGTCACATAAAGGAATCAGGATCTCAGTGATGAAAGATTAAAGGAGGAAACAGTTGTTTCTCTGAGAAAGTTACTAAAACACTACTATAGTGATGAATCCAAGAGACAGGCGGAGGATTGGTTAGATCTGTCTGGGTCAGAATCTGAATCCGATTATTCGAATTATGAGTCTGATCGATCTAGGTCACTATCTCGGAGACCAAGGAGAGTTAGAAAAAAGACTTGTGCTCGTGTTACTCAGAAAAAGTATACTGATCACCCAGGTCCTCCGTATCCAGCGAACGATTGTAAGTGGAAGAGAAAGAGAGGAAACAATGGTGACTGGTACAAGTCCGAACCAGATAAGAATAAGGTCTTTCGGTGGAAAAAATTTAGTTATTTTGTTTGTATAAATAAAAATACGTAATATAGTAAAATAGTAGCAACCATTGTATTTTTGTTATTGGTCGCTGGTATTTCATTTACATTTGGTTATAAACAGGATATGGATCGGAAGGGGAAAGATGGCAAGGATTATTCAACATCTCATCATATTATGAATGGATTAAAGTGGATGGGGATTGTTTTAGCAATATTGACACTAATAGCAGTAATGATTGCAGTAGTATTCGATATGAGTGTTTGGGAGATATTTTTTTTTCGGGGGAGACTTTATCAATGTGATTGGACAGATAGTTATAGCATTAATAGGTGTACTATCAAACTAAATAATTGAAAATTCTATTTGATCTATTCAAATAGAATAAAATGTCTCTCAACATTGAAATCATCGTATATTACATATCTGGAAATGAAAAGAAGTTCTGTATTCAAGAACTTAAGATGTATCACAAGCTCATCCCTGGTTTTATCGAGGTTATCCTTCATTTTGATGAAGGAACAATGTCGATCATCGATCTGCATTCTGCGCGACCGGGAAATGGATATGGAACCCATCTCATTGTCCATGCTTGCAAGGAAGCTGCTAAGCGTGGAATCACGAAGGTTACATTGGATGATTGTAGTGATATGTACAGAAAAGAGAATAACATCTACAAGAAAGTCGGAATGAAGTACGAAGATGAAGATGGCGGTCCAGAGATGTTCGGAAATGTGAACGAAATCGCAGAATATAAGACATCGTCTGAGGTACCTGTTATCTACTCGCTTGTACTATGATTACTGGAATCTTCCTCGTCCGGTCCTGGAACAATACCCTCCTCTAGTATAAACTTGTAAATATACCACCCGAGTGTTAGAAACTTTACTACGTCCATCTCATCGAGATCATTCTCTTCATCTTCCTTTTCTTTTTTCCAACCATTTCGTTGCTCGTGAAATTTATAAGACACAAAAAATTCACCAATAAATTTTAATTGATCTTTTGGTAACTCTCTAGATTCTATTGAATCAGCTAACTCTCGAAGAAATGGAGCTAACTGTGCGTCGCTATCATTATACGAATTCGCCATTTATTCTAGTTTTTCTAAATCTTTACATTAGATTTAAAAAAAAAGACGAAAATTATTTTCTTGAGAATAAAATAATAACTGATTATATATTCAGTTATGGCTTCCCAATCCATCCAAAAGAATATATTGATACAATTTTCGGTTGTAAGCTTGACATTTTATATTAAACAAAAAAAAATAATTATTTTTTTTTTTAAACGTTCAAACCAGTTAAACAATTTAAAATTTGTATTATTTTTTCTTGTTTATTTTTGATATCATTCAAGTCTGTATTAATTTTTTCTTCTATTATAGTTAACCTGTCTTTTATTTGTTCAATATTATTAAGATTTAATATTTGTTTGGTTTCTTGTTGTTGTTCAGAACTTTCATCTTCTATTTTATATTCATTAAAAGAAGACGAGAGTTCTTCAAACTTTTCATTTAAATTTTTTGGTTTTTCAGGCTCATTTAAGATATCTCTTTTAGGTTTCCAATATTTAGATCTTGTGTATAATGTAATTTCACCAGTTGTTATGTCTCTTAAACATGCTTGTCTATTTTCACCATTAAATCCTGGAATATCTTTAGATATGTAGCATTGGTCTTTTATAAATTCTTGGTCATTCATATTATCGAAATTAGCATATTTTTCATCTCGTGTGAAAAATACCTGATCTCCATATTGATCAAATATCACATATATTGTCATTTAAAATAAACAACCATTCTTTTAAACTTTTCAATAAATAGTTGTTTAAAATTTTTCAATAATGACTGTTAAATTTGATTCGACTGATCCAGCAATCCATCTACAGTAGTAAGTAGGATATGACTTATCATACTCACTTGTTATCCATGTTACAACCATATTCCCATAATTATCTAAATCAAAATCTTTTTTACGTGTACCATCTTTAGTAAAATAATATTTTGTATTTATTTTATTGCTAATCTCACCCGATTCTTGTAATTTAACATAATTATCTTTTATTAAATTAATACCCCCATTAATCCAATCTCCAATAGGAGGTTTTTTTATTAAATATTTTGGTTGTTTATTAATACCATCCCAAATAAACATAATTGTTTCATCTTTATATACAACACCTGATTCTGCTGCGCCTATTTTAAATATTTCAGGTGTTTTATCACTAATCAAAGATTTTAATGTATCAAGTTCTACTTTAATTTCTCCTTTAAGTTCTTCAAGTTCGTGTTTTAAACTATTGTTATCAATTCTTATTTTAAAAGACATTTATTAAATATAATATATTTAATAAATAACTAAATTAAACAAAAATGGAAACTATCAGTAACGCACGTACCACTGCCGTCTCATCTGAAGCCTCTGACAGAGCCGATGCCGCTCTCCAATCAAACATCGAGTTCGAACGGGATGCCCGTCTTGCCGAAGTTGACGTCGAACGAGCCCGCATTAATGCTCTCCTTGATGGTACATCTGTCGACCTGGATACTCTCCAGGAAGTAATCAATGCCTATACAAATGCTGATACTAACATTCTATCTCAGATTACCACCACTGTTGAGGACATCCAATCCCAGCTCGAAGTTACCAATACGTTTTGAATACTCTTACTGCCAACGTATAACGCCTTTAACAGCATCTACGGAAAAGACGTGGAATATTATGGATGGGCATCCCAGGTCGGATTTTATAAACAGCCTCTCACAATCGACGGCGTCAGTGAAACCGGTCATTATTGCTACGTAGACCTCACCACTATAGAATCTAACACAGTCAAGGCATTTGAAATCTGGGCTAATCGCTTAGAGTCGGTCCCTCGTGATTTCTACATAATTGGATCTAACGACGGTGTCGATTTCACTAAGTTATACGATAACAGCGGTATCAATGTTATCACAAATGAGGCACCTGCTGGGTCAGACGGACGTGTCAACATTTACACGGATGTGATTGATTTGGGTAATAGCACTGTTTATTACCGCATTGGTATTTTCGTGGCATCGATTTACGGAAGTTCTGGATTCGATAGCCCCAATCCCTCTAATGCACCTGTCGTTGTCCAAGAACTCCGATTGTTTAAGTAAATTAATTTCTCTGCCTTAATATAAACCATGGATTCCGAAGTTGTAGATAGCATGCCTTCATTTCACAAGCCGCCACAGTAGGGGCTCATCACGCCCCTGTTGGATCCCCCTATAGAGTCATCGACGTTAACGTTGATCTTGTTGGTGGTACTGCCCTTGATCTTATTGTACTCTGAGATGCTATTCCCCCGGGTTGTATCATCACTGCTATCGCTATCATTATACGAATTCGCCATTTATTCTAGTTTTTCTAAATCTTTACATTAGATTTAAAAAAAAGACGAAAATTATTTTCTTGAGTGTTAATAAAATATGTCTTCTAATGGTAATGCGAATTACACTCATATTCAGGCGCACGGCACTGCCGGTGCTTTCGAACCTGGCTTCATTAACCAAGCCGCCACAGTAGGGCCTCATCACGCCCCTGTTGGATCCCCCTATAGAGTCATCGACGTTAACGTTGATCTTGTTGGTGGTACTACCCCTAAACTTATTGTACTCGGAGAGGCTCTTCCCCAGGGTTGTATCATCACTGATGTCACTATGAACGGGCAAAAGTCTCTCCAGGCTGGTGTCGTTGTGACTGTTGGTCTCGGAGAGGCTGTAGCCCCTTCCACTACCCCTACTGTCTTCACCCCTGTGAAGGCTGGTACTCCTGCTACCGTCGCTGGTGTTCCTGGTGTTGACTTGAACGGTGGTCAGGCATTTGCTGCTGTTAACTTCCTTGTTCCTGCCCCTGCTGCTGCCGGTCAGCTCCGGTACCCTGTTCTACAGCTCACTACTCCTGTTACTACTCCTATGATAGCTGGAAAAGTCAACGTAAAGGTTGTTTACTTTTGCCCGTAAATACTATATCATTTCAACTTTTTTGTTGTTATTTAAAAAAAATAACAACATTCAATAAATGGATACTCTTCGTGTAACCCAAAATGTTAATACCAATAGTGGTTTACAAACCAGCACAAAATTTCATTCTCCTGGTGTTACATTAGTGTCAGAAAAATTGATTAAACATGAACAAACCACCAAAACTCGTACTCTAATATGGAAGAAAAATGAGAAATTTACGTTCATTGCTGTTCTAAACAAATGTTTTATTGTAACCCTATCACTGAAAGGTGTAACAAAAAGTTCTAGTAATACGTTATATACAGTTGGTATCGCTTCAACAAGATTTGGTGATAATTTTGAACAACTGTTTGAACCAAAAACATTAGCAGAATTGAAAGAAAGTTGTATTAACAAAAATATACCTTCAAATATGTTTCTAGTATGTAAAATACAGACAGAAAACGATGAAGAAAATAAAGATAATGGATCAATAATGACTGATATCACAATCAAATATACAAAATCTGTACCTAGATAGATAAATTTATACTTATCTTAGTATAAATTCAATATTATAGTTAACTTACTTAATACCCGCCTCCACAGCTTCCTCTGTTACCAGCAGCCTGTTGGTAAGCATTCTGTTGATAGGCGTTGTTAGCGTATGAGGCCTCGCGATTAGACTGGCTAACCTGAGCCATAGCGTTCTCGTACGCGTTCATACCACAACTACCATAGTTGGTTGACTGCCACTGGTTACCGAAAGAACCAGTGAGCTTGTCACGAGACTCATCATATAGATTAGCTTGTCCAGACTGTTCCCATGCAGTAGGGTTACCATAAATATCACCGTCAATTCCCGCGGTATTAAGATTAATGTATGTCGCGTAATCAGGGCGAAGATGATTCTCAACACCTACACGATCCAATGCAGACCTGCATCCCGGTGTCTTTGTGTACCACGAATCGGCACACACAGCCTGTCCTTTATTGTTATATCCATTCCATGGAATGCATACCATGTTGTTTGGGTTTAGAAATCTATCTGATTCGATTCTTACTGCTTCGCCAGCTTCCACCCTGCAGGTACGAATTGATGCGTTAAGAGATAATGAAGACATTTTTATTAGTAGTTGAGATAAAAAAAGATAAAAAAAATTATTTATATTTCTGTTGAACTGAAATTAAAAACCTTCTTAAAATAAAAACATGACATTTCGTATTAGACAAGATATTCTAACTCCTCTTAGTGAAAACAACTGTGGAGCGGCGACAAGTCTGCAAAATATTCCTCTAAAAAATAATTTAGAGTTCGCACCAATTGGAAGTTCATTGATTTTTGATGGGGGTTTTCTGGACTTTTGGTCATTCTAACGCAACAGGATATACAGGACTGACAGGACCGACTGGTTATACATGACCTACATGATATACAGGATATACAGGATATACAGGATATACTGGACCGTCAGGAATTACCGGACCAACCGGAGCAGGTGCAGTATTATCATCAAATCTTGTTTCAGCGGTATTGGAGAATACAACAGCTGGAGCAATTTCCAGGGTAACTTCGATGATTACAGAAACTGTTGATCCGGCTACCGGTCTTAAATTCATAACAGTTTCTGGACAAGTTGGTACAGATGCTAATTTGGAAGCTACTACATTCCAAGATCAGAATATTTTCTCTGTTCGTCTTATTTTACCAGCAACACTTTGGTATGATGATGTTCCATTTGATCAATCATTTCCAGGGGGATCTGCAAATGTGGCATGGAGGGCAAATATTTTTTCCCCTCCTCCTGGTGATAAACAAGCAATTGTTTCTGTCAGAATGCAAAGTATTCCTAATCCTGGTCCCAAATACTCTGGAATTACTATGACGGTTTATACAGATGAACCGACTAATATTGGTTTAGCTTGGTTAAATTACACTTTTACTTATGTGCCTAATCCATAGTGAATTAATTATCTAAACAACGGTTGTTTGATATTTTGCATATTCGTACACGATAATATCTCGTCGTCAGAATGTTCGGTTCTTTTAAACCCAAGGTGTTTCAAAAACCTAGCCATCGGTCTTGTATGTCCAGATCCTGCGTAATAAATAATATTATGTGCTTCTTTTGGATAATGTTCAGATTCTGTCACATTAAAGACTTTAAACATCCTCGCTGCTGTGTAAACATCCATCAATATCGCATTTATCACCGTCATGATATGACTAACCCATTCTAGACCGGGAGGGTATACCTTTCGTTTTTGTATCGACGTAAACCAATCATGTACAAGTTTTGCTGCATGTGATATATTAGCAAGACTGTTTTCTAGTTCTTTATTTAGAAAAAAATCCAATATAACTTTTTTTGAGATTGTAGATCTTTTCAACTCTTTCATTACAAGTTTATTATTCATAATTTCATCCTTGATAATTCTAATCAGGTCTGCATTGTTCCTCACATGTGCCAGTATCTTAATTTCTTTAGAATATTTTTTCTTGAAATCTATTGGCCTCATATAAGATAGGCTTCTTTTCTTGAGCACATTTTGCATCATTAATGATAAACCCATATCTGCCATTGTAGATTCAGTATATTTTTTACTTTTTACACTCCGGGCATCACCTCCATGCATCCTTACGTTGTACGGACAATCTCGGTCCTCGAGTGGACCAAAACACCCTTTCATCACCGCTAGCATATCCCATAAAGTCTGTCCAGATGTTGTTGATATATATTCTAGCTCATCTAACATAATTCCAAATTCTACATAAAAATCTATAAAAACTGGACTGTGTTTAAAAGTATCGAGTAGATATTTTTCTATTTTCATATGTTTCTTACCTTTTATTATATTCGGTATACATCTAGTCTTATTGCCATGATCGTTCTCTCCGAACAGATAAATAACTTTGTTGTAATTGAAACTTTCCCACTTTGATACTTCTCCTGGACCAGTGATATAATCTACTTTGGGTAGATTTTCTTGATTGTGGAGATTATGAATAAGAGACATAAGTGTTTCGTTCACTTTAGGGAATTTTTTTGGATTTTTCATATATAAATCTCGAACTTGAATAAATATATCCTCGATTTTTGGATACTCTTTTAACCAATTAGCGTTATATGTTTCATGTAAAAGATCACATAATTCATCTGCTTGTTTTAACATTTATATTAAGAATATTTAATATAAATTGATTAACGTATTTCAAACCCAGTTATATTGTAGTGGTGGGAGTGGGAAGGTTTTTCTTCACTTTTCATACATTCTGGCATACGAAAGACTCTCATATATTTTTCTCCTTGACATGTTTGGCATAGTGTAAATTGGTATTCCGGATCTGTTCCGGTACCTTGACATTGATAACACTGCGTTGTAAACAGTGATGATATTGCTTTACCCATTTATTTAAAGCAATATATTTATAAATCAAAATATTTATAAATCAAAATGTCAGATCTATATAAACTAGAGACTCATGAGCCTGTCGTTACCTCAACGGAGGCCAAGTTACCTTTTCAAGATCCGGAGAATGTAGACGAAATCGTAGAAAAAATAAAAGAGTGCGAGAATCATGATCAAGTTGTTGATCTGATTAACGAAACCTTTCCAGGATGGATTCTTGGATGGCCCAAAAGATATAGTGTAGATTTTCCTCATTTTCAGAATAACTGGGAATATGTATGTAAAAAATCCGGTACTAAGACGTTAAATATTATTATTGTAGACACTATTGTATTTAATGATCCAAAGTATAAACTTGTCAAGATGTTTTGTGAGATACTAACTCTTTTCGGACATTCTGTTCGTCGAAAGGAAGAGTTTATCGGATGTAAGTTTTGCGGGGATGCCATACCATCTCAGATGGTATTCCAACAGTTGGTAGAAAGAAAGGTCACAACACTTGATTGTTGGATGGTCAAGTGCCGTGGGTGTTAACTTACACAATCAAAACATATTATCTGATTTTTCACCTTTGGGGTAAAAAAATCACAATGTCAGACGGCCTTCATTCATCAATTGATCTATTTGCTCGTCGTCTGTTAACGTAAGAGTATCCTTATCTTGATTTGACAAAGTATAGGCCAAATTCTTTGATATTCTATTTTGTAGAAAATTTATAACAGTATTTATCTCATCTTTTATGATTTCTACATCATCACACCTGTACCATTCCTTTCCTCCTTCTCCAATAAAATGAAAAGGTTTAAGAGTAACTTTGAGAATATTTTCAGCCAAAGTCATATTCTCAACAAATCTCATGTGTAAAACATGAACTTCATGTGGATTACAAGTAATGTAAGATGATATACGAGTGTTCATATTCTTTGTCTTACCTACTTTGAACATGCCATTCATTCCAGAATATACTATAATATATATACAATTTCCCTTTTGATATCTATTACGGTGCATTTTTGTTATATTTAAGCATTATATGTTTAAATACATATGTATTTAGAAAACCATTGGGCGATGGGCAAGTAATTCTCTCAATACAGGATGTCTAGGAGCATATACCTTTGGTTTGACGGGTTTTTTGACGGGTTTAAGCTTAACACTCAAAATTGCTTTCAACTGTGCTCGATTAAGCATATTGAGTTGGAACTTTGTGATGTGAGGCATGTTACGTGCAGGTGCGGGGATAATATCTTTAGGTGGTTTAAGTTTAACACTGAGTAGTTCAGAAACTGATACTAGATAAACAATTCCTTCCGAAATATCGGGATCCGGTTGGGCTTTGAGTTTCGGGGCAAGAGGTGGGGCAAGAGGCGGGGCAAGAGGCGGGGGTGACAAGGCGTCTACATTAGCATCCGTAGAATCTGTCTCTGGTGCAATCCACCAGGAACTTATATAATCAACTAGGCTTGACATTTATATACTTGCAAGAATTTTTTTTAAATTTCTTTCTCATGGATATAATTTCTCAGATTATAACTAATTGTGGTAGCTCCAAAGAATATCAACGCAACTCTTATAATATCTCCGTACTTGCTATTTTTAATCTGTGTTGCCCCAGCCCATATAAGTAAAGGACCGTATATGAAAACATCAATTAATCGAACCCATTGGCTTTTTACACCAGTTGTTGTGATGTACCCAAGTATTAATCCTATAGCAATTAATACGATAATGAGAATTATTCATTTTATTATATTCTTTGATAATAAAATGATAGCACAATTAACTATTCTTTTTCTTAGTTTAATTACTTTAACAATCGTATTATATTTTTCTCTTTGCAGTAAATCAGATCCGTATAAAGTACCAGACGATGTAAAGGAAATACCAGTTCGAATGGAACCTGTTCGAGATGAACCCGATCCGGTTGTCGTTGTACCTGAATACTTCCCTCTTGGGTATGGACCGCAAAGATATGGAGCACATAACGATTATCTTCCTGATAGTTTATATACCAGACAGTGTAACTGTCCGAATTGTATAGAATTTGAAGGTTTGAATTTAGAACCGTATATTGAAAGAATAATGGAAGTTAACGATCTTATTGATCATGAAAATATAAACGACTTGAGGACTTTCTAAGTTATTTCTTCTTTCCTCCTGACTTCTTCTTTCTACATCTCTTGGTTACCTGATCACGAATCTTATCACCCTTACAGGGTTTGTTACGGCATCTACCATTCACACGGGTCTGGTAAGATTTACATTCTGTCTTATAAGTCTTCTTATTTGAACGCTTGCGTCTACGAGAACGGGACTTACGACGGGAACGCTTACGGGAACGCTTGGGCGGTGTAGATAACCATACATGTTTACCATGTTTAGGAGTCCAATGCTCATCTTTGGTTGCATACAATCTCTGTTCAAGTTCAGGCTTTGACCAAGAGTTATAATATTTCTTGGTTCTACCAGTAATACGAGCAAGCTCATCGACGTAGTATTTCTTGGTCGGTGATCTCACGCGACGTGAACGACTGTGGGAACGAGATCCACGTCTACTATTGCGACGTCTAGGAGAAGCATAAGCTTTCTTCCAAGAAGAAATCTTGGTACGAGGAGACGGACTGCGACGTCTAGGAGAAGAGATACGAGTACGATAACTTCTCTTGGGTCTCAAAGAGCTTCGACGGGCACGCCCACCACTATATCTCTTCTTTCTTACGGGAGATCCGTACGTGACATGGTGTTGACCAAAAGAAACTCCCTTGGACCGTCTACGTCTAGGAGATCTACGTCGACTACGCCTACGGGAACGTCTACGTGAACGCTTACGAGGACTTGATCGTCTAGGAGATTTGCGTCTCTTTGGAGATTTGCGTCTCTTTGGAGATTTACGGCGTCTGCGAGGTCTACTTCTTGGAGATACAAGCCAAACATGCTTTCCACGCTTACGAGGACTACTTCTACGGCTCTTTCTACGAGACTTACGTCTCTTACGAGGAGTTCCCAGCCAAACATGCTTTCCACGCTTAGGATAATTCTTTCTCTTGCGGGTTTCATGCAAAAGAATGATAAGCTTTTCTTTCGATTTACCTTTGAAGGTAACTTTCGGTTCATTAGTCAAACGTGCGAGTTCGTCAACTAATTCTGTTTTTGTTGCCATTTTATTTAAAGCAAGTTAAAAAAACGAAACGCAAAAAAAACCCATAACAGCACTAAGACTGTTATGGGTTTTTTTTGCTTATACTAATAATCTGTTATAATGCTTTACCTGCACGGCACGATGCACTTCAGACGATGAATCATCCGAGGAGACTTGACCAAAGAGACGGCTAGTTCGAGGATTAACTTCGTCTTAAGTTCCTTGGAAACTGGGTGCTTGTTACCGTGTCCAAGAACACAAAACGGATAAATCGCTGGGGTCGTAAACATCAAGTTAGAACAATGATATTCATGATTGCAGAACAGGCAGTTCATTTCTAATATCTTACTTATGTTTTCTTTTAATTTTCATTTTTAACGTGGAAAAACCCCACAAGCAATCCGAAGATCACAAGTGGGGTTTTTCCAATATTCTTATATTCTTAATCTGTCATATACTTACGCGATCACAACCTGGAGATTGTAGACACCGCGGTCGAACGCGGCATTGATAGCGATCTCCGCGAGCTCCTTGGTCGGAACAGTAATCACCTGCAGGGGGGACGACTTGTGATCGGAGCCACGAGGAGAACGAGAGCGACTGTTCCGACGGTAACTGCGGTGACGATAGTGGGATCGGCGATAGCGCTGCGAGTCATCAGAATCACCGGAAAAATCCAGCTTCTTACGTGCGACCGGTACAAGGGGAGACACGATGATGGGCTTCTGCACTGGCTTGACATCCCATTGAGACACTCGGGTCTTGTGAACTACACCGGGAATAGGAGTCCCAGGGAGAGTCTCTACAGGAACGGTGAAAGTGAACATATTCTTTGCAGTCTTGAGAGGAGTACAAGGAGCTGGAGCACTCTTGACAGGATTCACGGGAGTCTTGTCCTGGACCTTCGTCTCAGTGTTCTTCCGCACAGTGGGCTTGCGGGTCTTCTCGTCCGTTTCTGGGAGATCAGGAAGAGTACGACCGGTGCGCTTGATCCAGTCTTCACGGGTCTCGTCAGAATGGCGGAACATACACTTGGCCTTGGCGTTCACCGGACCATCGCGCTGAGGCTTACCCCACCGGAAGCGACAGGTCGAGTCGAAACCGCACATGGGATCGTTGAGCTCACCGAGGCAATGAGCGAATGAGCAGTTCTCGCGGTAGCAGACACCGAACTCCTTGTCAGGGGAGTCTCGCTTGACATTGTTACACGCCCGGGTGCAGGTGAGAGTCTTGGCGACAGTCTCCTTGTCCTCCATCTTGGCGAATGCCCTCGATCTGGGATCGTCACCATTGGTGAAGTTCTGGTTGTGCCGGCGGTTCTGACGCGTCTCCTCGTAGCTAGAACCAACCACGAATCGAATGACATCGGGCTTGGTCTTCTTGGTCTTCTTAGTCTTGCGGGACTTGGTCTTCGGAGTTGAAGTTACGCCTAGAACCGGATAATCCTCATCGTCCAGCTTTCGAAGCGGAACGAGATTGCGACCCTGAAAGGAGGTGATACTGACCTCCTTAGTCTCCTGATCCTGATCTGAGTCCTTTGGTTCCTCACTCACATGAGAGCTGTGAGGGGCAGGGGTACAAGCAGGTTGCTCAGTCTCGGAATCGGACGAGATCACGAGTGTCTCGAAAATATTCGTGTTCATGGTGTTGGAAGCCATATCTGATAATTTAGACATGGATTCTTTTACTTTTTCAATTTTTCTTTTGACAGAGACTCTTCTTCCAATAACTCCCTTAGTTTCTCATAGTTGATCTTTGGACTTTTTTTATACTTAGTAGTATGTTCGGTAAAGTCTTGTTGTGTCATGCTCGCGTATATTGCTCGGTGATGAGTCTTACTTAAACACCCTCGATAGCAATTTCTGTATACACATTTCGCTGTCAGTTTACCCATGTTGTCTTTATTATTCTAAAAATAATAAAGATTTTAAATTATTCTATTTTACATCATCAAATGAACGAGATGATAACATATGCGTAGTTACTCCTAGTGGAGGAATCCCCTGATCACGTTTGGATTTGTTAACATTGACATACATGATAGACACTTTTAAAGTTAAAATAAAATCTAGTTGTTAATAAAATGCCAAGAAAAAGATGTCCTCATGGAGTAAAGAAATCAGGTGGATGTAAAAAGAAATCTGGTCGTAAACCAGGAAGGAGTCGTTCCCGTCGTAGATCAAGACGACGTAGTAGACGTAGATCAAGACGTAGACGATCGAGAGGTCG
>Ga0208971_1000368_pt1 | contig 33248 bp, 21 predicted proteins | sample AOAMet1_18_M0_10_2_FD_188229 | JGI IMG/M metagenome (GOLD analysis project Ga0208971, IMG submission 188229) | Ammonia-oxidizing marine microbial communities from Monterey Bay, California, USA - CAN11_18_M0_10 (SPAdes) | ecosystem: Environmental > Aquatic > Marine > Intertidal zone | place...
TTGCTGCACTCGCGCGCATTCTCTGGTTGTCGGTTCCGGACGACGAACTCATTGGCCTAGCGAACTTAGGCTCAATGAGCGACGAGGTAATTACTGCTCAAATTGACCGCATGCTTAATGATAAAAAAAGTGATCGAATGATTGAGTCGTTTTGCGAGCAATGGCTGAATCTGAGGTCGTGGCGAACGATCGCCCCTTCTCTAAAACTCTATCCGGAGTATGACGATCTTTTAAATTATTACCTACCCATGGAAACGACTGCCTATCTGCGTTATTTAATTCAGGAAGACTTACCGGTGGGTAACTTGATCGATTCAAATTTTTCAATTTTAAATCAGCGTTTGGCGGAGCACTACGGAATCGAGGGTGTTGTTGGGCAGCAGATGCGTAAGGTCTCGTTTTCATCCGAAGTTCCACGCGGTGGGTTGTTGACGATGGGAAGCGTATTGAAGGTGACTACCGATGGGTTTGATACTTCGCCGATTTTGCGAGGCGCGTGGATTTCAAAAAACATTGTAGGTACACCACTTTCGCCACCACCTGAAGAGGTGAAGGCGATTGAGCCCGAGCATGGCAAAACTGCTGCTTCGCTCAGGGAGCAGATAGAACGACACAAAAGTAGCCCCGCGTGTTACGCCTGTCATAAGAGTATCGATCCATACGGTTTCGCGCTTGAGAATTTTGATGCCACGGGTGGGTGGCGAACGGAATACCGAGTTGAGAAACCGCATCGCGGTACGTTCCAATTTCGTCTAAATGGATACTACGATCTTGCCCAAGAGGTAGACGCATCAGGGGAAATTGGAAATCAGGAGTTTGGAAATATTTTTGGTCTGAAACAGGTTTTGTTGTTGGACCATAAAAAAGTGGCATACAATTTCGTGAAAAAAGTTTTCGAGTTTGCCAATGGCTACAAGCCAACGCTAAAGCAGCGAATGGATCTGTTTAATTTAATTGAAAACGATCCGGATGACTGTCGAGTCCGCGGCTTGATCAACAAGGTGGTGGTGTACTCGCTTGCTGGAGAAGAAAAATGAACCATACAAGTCGACGAGACTTTCTGAAGTTTGGTGCAGCTCTGCCGTTAGCTCTCCATTCGCTTGATCTCCGCAAAGACATGCCAAAGCGAGCAACGCCACCAAGACGCGTCATGTTCATCTGCAATTCACTCGGTTTCTATAGCCCTGACTTCTTCCCTAGTGTTAGAGGTGATTTGTCGAGTTCGAAGTATCTCGCTGAGATGAAAACTAAAGATAAATTAACTGTCTTTCAAAACCTTTTTCATCCGGGTATGGAGACCAGTAATCACGATTCGGAAAAATCATTTTTGACGGGAGTCGCTAAACCTGAGGCTCCAAGTTTCAGCAATTCTGTTTCCGTAGATCAAGTCCTTGCACAACAGATAGGAAACGAGACACGGTTCCCATTTCTTCCCCTTAGCATTTACGATCGAGGTTGGGGATGTTCGTGGAATAACAGGGGAGTTGCGATTCCTCCCATGCATGACGAGACGAAGGTCTTCGATAAGCTGTTTGGGAAAGAAGATTTAGTGGCCAAGCGCGAGCAAATTGCCAATGATCAACTGGTGGTGAAATGTCTCTGTCGCGATCTTAAAACGCTGGAGAAGTCGGGTAGTGATGCTGCTAAGATTGATTCTTATCGAGTCGTAATCGCTGAGCTTGAAGAACAGCTTGAGCACGACGCGTTCTGGTTGGATGCACAAAAACCAGACGTGGCGAATACCCTGAGTACCGATGTCGAGTATGCTTTTTCCGCCAAGATTAAGAATATGCTTGAGCTCTCAAAGCTCGCCTTTCAAACAGATTCCACACGCGTAATTACCTTTTCAATGGATTGGATCTACGGCGCGATCAAAGTTCCCGGTGCGACAGGCGGCTGGCACACGCTCTCACATCACGGCGGAAAAAAGGATGCTCTCGAAAAATTAATTCGAATTGAGAGCGACATCATTCAGCATGTAAATAAGTTTCTGGCAGACTTGGATGGAATCAAAGAGGGTGATGGAACGCTGCTAGATCACACGACGGTAGTGTTGGGCAGTAATTTTGGTGATGCGTCCAATCACACCTGTAATAACCTCCCTATTATTTTGGCCGGTGGCGGATTCAATCATCAAGCACACTCGGTGTTGGATCGCCCAACGCCTTTGTGTAATTTATGGCTGGAATTACTTAACGAACATAACGTGGACGTAGGACGCTTTGGCAGCGGTGAGCAGAATTTAAATCTTCTTGCTAGTTAACGGTTCTGCCGTTGGCTTCGTCTTAGGTCGGACCCTCGCTCTATCGATTGTTTACATCGAACTCAGTCAAAACTGCGGCATGGTCGGACGGGAACTCGGGAAAACTTCTTTTCGTTTCTGAAGAGTGATGCGAGATCACTTCCGAGTTGTTTGTTTTTAATCGTGAGCCAGTGGAGTAGATGAAATCGATTCTTGTGTAAGGATCCCGATACTCTGGTTCAGGATTCTCTTGGACGGGAACAAACCCTTTGTCTGAAATGTAGGTGTAATCAGGTCCGACTGTGGTCCAGGTGTGTCCCAGCGTAGTGTTAAGAATATCTGAATTCGCATAGCGAAACGTATCGGTGAATCCAAGCTTGTGCATTGCCTTGGAAGCTTTGATTGGCAGGATTCGCGATTGGTTGAGCTTACTGTCTCGGGTCGCTGCCGTGTAATCAAGGTGCGAAACGCAGTTGAAATCGCCGGCAACAATGACGGGGACTTCTCGTGAGTTGGCAAGATGCTTTTGAACATCGTCGTGATCGAGAAATTTTTGGAGCATTTCAAATCGAATGTTATCGCCATCGCAAAAATCTTGATCCGAGATATTTTTGTCTTTGATCTCGACAATATGGCGGCCGCCACTGGTTAACCAAATGTCGTAGACCCTGATTTTTTGTCCGCCCGGTAGCGTGGCGGTTGCAGCAATAAAAGAAAAAGAAGAAAGGCCTTTAAGCGGCTCAATATCAGAAAGTGGATAGCGACTGAAGATGCAAAGATTTGCATCTGCCGAAGGGGAGTAATGGAAAAATCCGAGCGATTTGGCGATTTCAGCGGCCGACCCGTAGGTCTCGATCATGGCAATGATGTCCGCTTTGCTGGCCTGAATTATCTCGATCGTTCGCTCGCGAGCTGTTTTGTCTTTAAGCGTGTAGCGAGGATCTTGATTGAGCCGTCCCCAAATGTTCCATGTCATCACTTTTAGTTTCTTCGATTTGTCGGTTTGAGAAATATCAATTTCCGGCGGCCACGTGGTGATTTTTTGACCTGTCGCAGAAGGGGCGATTTTTCTTTCGCGAATTGTCGGAACGACAATCGTTTCCGGTGCCGCGTTCACTCGTTCGAAGAAGTTGATAGTTGTGGGAGAGTCACCCGGTTTCCAGTGAGATGACTTTCCTTCCACGTGGATAATCGAGTTGGCAAGATCGATGGTAAGCGTGGTGTACAACGGATCTTGGTAGTACGCCATCCGTTTTTTACCGCCGACCCAGTAGTACGATGCGGAGTTGATATGCAAATAGGTAACGCCATCGACCTGAAGTAACGAATCAACGTGTGCGTGGCCGTTGATGCAGAGGAGGATTTTGCTTTTATATTTTGCCAGTAACTGCTGAATTTCAGTAGCGTTGTTGATCGCAGATTGACCTGCGAGCGGTTGGTGACTGAGGATTAGGACTGGCCGGTCAGTTTGTTCGAGTTGTTGAGCCAGCCATGCCTGTTGCTTTTTGCCGATGTACGAGTGATAGCCGCCTGTATAGGTGGGCGAGTTTTTTTCATTACCATCGAGAACAAGAATTCGAATTCCCCCGATGTCGCGTTGATAATACGCCGACTCGATCCCCCACGCTTGAAAGCAATCATCTCTTCCCAGTCCAAAGTCAAATTCATGATTTCCAATGACATGGATGGTGTTCTCGTGGGCTCCATTGAATTTATCACTGAAGCGTTGATGCTGCTTGTTGGGATAGGCGAAATCTCCAAGTTGAACTAGTGCATCAACCTTTTGTTTTGCCATTGAGTTTAAGAATTTATCGAGTCGAGACTCCGCATCAGTAGCTAACCCGCCATGCAAATCAGTGATCACACCTAAGCGAATTGGCTTACCGAGTGTTGGGTCCGACGCGCTTAGTTTTGAAGGCAGAGCAATTGCCGCGCAGGAGGTTCCAAATATTTTTAGCGCGGTTCTTCGAGTTTGGTTCTGCATCGTTCCGTCCGAACAAGTGAATAGCCAAAATTTTAATCTTCATTCGAATCGTACCATGCTAGTACAGTATCGGCTAATTTTCGCTTAGCGGGCACATTCGAGAGAAGGTTCAGTACTCAAACGGCACACAAAATTCATTGGGTTACATGACGGAATTCTAGCCGCTGGAGCCCTTTTTGGATGTGTGCGTTTTGATGAAGGAGCCGCCAGATTAGCTGAGTGGAATGGTTTTCAAACATCAGCAGCACAAGCCCTTTGTCGATGCCGAGATAGCTTTTACCAATCCAAGGCTGTCCGCCCGTGGCTTTGGTAGCGTAGCTGTAGGCGTCGTAGAGTCCGTAATTCCCGACTAGGCCCGGGATCTTGTACATGTGTTCCAGGGCCGCTTTTGATTCCTTCGGCGTAAAGGGGAGAAAAGAGAGGGCGCCGTAGGGCGCTACCGTACCGTCTTCGAGAAGTTTGTGCCCGACTCCGATCGGATGGGAGCCGTACGAGCCGCTGTAACCAGTCGAAGGGCTGATCGATGCGGACATGCCCCAGGAATTCGGTCCAAGACCCTTGATGCGATGCGCATTGTCGATCGCATATTGCCGGGCTGCCAACCCAGCATGGCGGGAATTATCAAACCAATTTCGATCCAATTTGTCGCGCAGGTTTCGAAAGTCGATGAAAGCGTGCGTCCATTGGTAAGTAAAGGCGGCGCCTGATCCGCAGAAAACGAAGGTTTCACCTTTGTAGCTTCCCTTGTAAGTTTTCATCGCATAGTAAGAATCCGCCCCCGTCGCGAAATCTTGATTTGGCGAACCAGCCGCCAAAATATAGAGAAAAATGTGCTCGCTGTAGGCGGACCATCCGCCAAACATACCGTCCTTTTTTATTCCTGGAGGGACTTTGGTGGGCAGGTCTTCTGGGTAGCAGGCTAGGTACGGATGCTTGGTCTCAAGGTTGGTGAACCATTTCCAATTCATTTCCGCGTAAAGATCGTTGGTCAAGGTTTCGATTTCCCCGCCAAAATATTCAGCGGCGGCCAAGGCTCCCATAAGCATGGTACCGGTACATGCATTGCTGAGCTCGACGTCATGGGAATCCTTCCATCCGCGTTTACCAGTAGCAGGGTCGATGAAGTGGTACCAGAATCCATTGATGCGTTTTAGTTTTTTGAGCGTATTGAGAGTAATGAGAATTCGTTTTTCACCTTCTTCTCGAGTGATCCATCCACGTTCCACGCCGATTATGATGGCAGTAAAGTAGAACCCTTGTTCCTCGATTGCCATGGGAACGTAATTGTGGATTCCAATATAATCTCCATTTGTCATGCCGTAGGTTGGGCTCGTCGGGTCGGAGTTCCATTCTTCCCAAAAGAAATTAAAACAGCCGCGCAGTTCCCTTTCCATCAGAGGGGTGAGTTTCTGTGGAGTGTTTGCTACGGGGAAGAGAGCACTTTGCCCAAAGTTAGAGTTTGGAATGCAAAGCATTCCAAACAAAAGCAATGGAGTAAAAAGAAGGTTGGAAGGCTTGGGGTGGCTCATTGATTTACTCGATTGGTCTTTAAAGATTGCTTGCATGAATTGGTTTCTAAGGTAAAGCTGCAGTAACGGAGGCAATTGCTGCCTCGGCGACTGCTTGATCGTCTTCGACACTGGAACCTGACACGCCAACCGCACCGATTACTCTGCCATTCTTATTGACCAGAGGTAATCCACCAGGAAAAGAGATCAAGCCTCCATTGGAATGCTCAATATTGAACAGCGCCCCGCCCGGCTGTGACAGTGAGCCTATTTCACCAGTAGCCATATCGAATTGGCGAGCCGTTCTAGCCTTTTTGCAAGCAATGTCGATGCTGCCCAGCCAAGCTCCATCCATGCGATGGAATGCTTTCAGGTTGGCTCCAGCATCGACAACTGCGATGTTCATCTTCACACCGATTTCAAAGGACTTCTTGGTCGCAGCCGCTAAAAGTTTGTTGGCTGTTTGAGCGTCTACATCATTCATTTCGTGTTGTTCTCTTTGTGCGATCTGCTTAACGTGATGCGATATCTTCTCTTAAATGGAACGGCGACGACGCCATTTCAGCTTTGAGATTATTCCTTGGCACCACTCGAGGGTCTTGTAGAAAGCTCGCAAAATATTGTACAGTTGCCGCATGGCACATAAAACAAAACCAGCGACGTTGACACCGTGTCAAGCGATCCAGTGGCAAGATAAGTTTTTCAAACGCCTAGCACGTCCACATACGCTACTTGATCTGTTCGATACAATTCCCGGCGTATACATGTACATCAAAGACGTTGAGAGTCGGTTTGTGCAAGCGAACCGTGTCGTTTGTGACGTTATCGGAGTCACACATTCGAGTGACTTAATTGGCCGAACTGACTTCGACTTTTTTCCACCCGCAATCGCTGCGCAGTACGTGGCGGAAGACCAGCGAGTGATTACGTCTGGCGAATCGCTATCGGATCAAGTCTGGATAGTGCCTGGGAAGAACGGTGTTCCACGAGTTTATCTCTGCAGTAAGATTCCTTTACATGATCGCAAAGACAAAGTGGTCGGAATTGCCGGACTGAAGCGACCCTATGAATTTTCCGCTGATGATTCAGCAGGCTACAGTCGACTCGTCAGTGCCATTAAGTTTGTGACGGAGAATTACAGTGAGGATATAGAAGTCTCTGATATCGCTGAACATGTTTTCCTGTCCGTCAGCCAATTGCAGCGGGAATTTTCTAAGAGTTTCGGTATTTCACCAAGTCGCTATTTGCGTGAGGTGCGTGTCGGTGTGGTCCGGCATCTACTCGAAAGTAGCGACCTAGCGTTAAGCAATATTGCGACTGAATGTGGTTTTTATGACCAAAGTCACATGACCAGACATTTCAAATCCAGCACGGGACTCACACCGCTAAAGTATCGCCAGCGATTTCGGGTTGCATAATGCAGGTGAAGGCATTCGCGTGAAAAAAGTGATGTTTTCGGTCAGACGGAAGCAACCCTTGTCTTTGTCGCTCCACGACAGAAAAGCGAGAGCGCCAACACGATGCGAGGGTGATCGCAAAGTGTGTGAATACTGTGGATAACTAGCTACCTTCTACGGCTACCCTCTGAGCTAACCCGCGGGTCGCTCTGATTTCGCGAAGGTGAAAAAGCACCCCGAGCAGGATTCGAACCTGCGACCTATTGATTAGAAGTCAATTGCTCTATCCAGCTGAGCTATCGGGGCATTTAGTCGGTTTTTAATGGGTATTGATGGGCTTACGCTTAATCATACCTATAAAAGCGTCGATGACGAGTAGCTGCCCGCCACCGACAGTCGCCATTCGCACTGTGAGGGCGCAAATGGCAACACGACAATAGTCTAGCAAATTTAGGCTTGCGCATCGAGGCGGTACGTTGCGGTTTGGGTTGCATAAGCCCACAGGCCAATATCGCAAGAAGCATAAAGGTAAGACTCTCCATCTTGGTTCGGATCCGAAGGGTGTTTTGAGTCAATGGCTAGCGAAGACCACTCAGCACGAAGAAGAGCTGATAAACCGACCACTGGAGAATTGACAGTTGAGCGGCTGTGCAATCAGGTTCTGGCCTGCAAGGAGTTGGATGTTGATAGTGGCGAGTTAACGCGAACTACACTCGATCTTTATGTTCGGTATGGCAAATGGATTGCTGATTTTTTCGGCCGAAAAACACTGGTCAGTGATTTACCACCTTCTGATTTTGCTCGCTTTAAAGCAGACCTCGCTAAGCCAAAGGCGACTAAGAAAAATGGCAAGGTCATTAAGAAAGCAGCTGCGCGGAAGTCAAGCCTTGTTGGAGTGGCGACAAAAATGCGACACGTGCGGATGTTCTTCAATTTTGCATTGGCTGAGGAATGGATCGACAAGTTACCTTGAGGAGCCAAGACGTTTCAGTTGCCAACTTTTCAGTCGTTTTGAAGATAACGCGAAAGTGTCAATTCGGCATGATTGTCGACGTGGTTCAAATTGTTCATGTTTCCAAGATTGACGAGCGCTAATTAGCCCATTGATCGGAATGCCTGCGTAGCAGTATAGAAATTTCCTGAGAGGTTTTGCGAATTGACCGGGTGAATTGTAAAATTGGACGATCGATTCAACGCGTCAAATCAACACCGTGACATCCCGGCGCGTTGACGAGAATCTGAGATGACCGGGTGGTCATCATTGTTTCACGCAAACCCTTTTGAGCTTTGAGAATGAATTTGAGACTATGCGCTATAGCGGGGGCCGTTTTTGTTTTGCTGCTTGGGAATAGCTTCCTGATTGGTCAGGATCGCCCGTCGATTGAAATTTGGCCAAAAGGGCTTCCAGCAGGATCTATCAAGCTACCTCCTGCAAAAGTAAAGGACTTGAAAGAAAAAGAGAAGGTTCACCCTCGCGGGCATGTGCTCTATTGCGATACTCCAACACTCTCGGTGTATCTGGCCGATCCCAAAATAGCGACCGGTTGTGGCGTTATCATTTGTCCTGGTGGAAGTTACAACGTTTTGGCGTGGCAACACGAAGGCGTTCAATTGGCTGAGTGGTTTAATTCCATTGGTGTGACAGCTTTCATTCTCAAGTATCGCGTGCCGCGACGGAATCCAAACAAAATTCACTGGGAGCCGATGCAGGATGTTCAACGGGCGATTCGAGTCGTTCGGCAGGATGCAGCCAAATTTAAAATTGCCCAGGATCGAATCGGAGTGCTTGGTTTTTCGGCGGGCGGCCACCTAACCGTCATGGCTGGCGTTCAATACGACACTCAATGTTACGAGCCGGTTGATGAAGCGGATTCGTTAAGCGCCCGGCCTGATTTTATTTGTCCAATCTACGCGGCCTACCTTGGTGACGGCTACTCGGATGCCAAGGCTGAATTAGGTTCGCTGGTCAAAGTGACTGACCAAACGCCTCCGGCTTTTATGGCAGTGACGTGGGATGATAAATTTCGTGGAGCTCAATCTGCTCTGTTATTTGCAAAACTTAAAGAGCACGGTGTTCCCGCTGAATTTCACGGGTATTCAAAAGGTGGGCACGGATACGGGATTCGAGAGTCTGAGCTTCCCGTCTCCAAGTGGCATCATCAGCTTGAGAGTTGGCTAAAAGTCTCTGGATTTCTCAGTCCTTAAACGATAGCCTTAAAGTGAGATGAAATTCAATGGAAAGTGAATGATGAAAATATTTGTGATTGGGTTGATTGCTGGTGTGGCAGCTTGTTCGGCTTGCCATGCCCAACAGTCGATCCCGCATGTCGACGAGTTGATGAAGCAATACGATCTCGATCAGAACGGTGCACTTGCTGCGTCAGAGGTCAAAGGCAGTCGGTACGCTCGGCAGTATGCTCGTTGGGATGCTGATAGTGACGGTTCTGTTTCGAAGGAAGACGTGATTCAATTTCGAGCGAAATTTGGAATTGCAGCGGATGGCAGCCAGATGAGCAAACCATCGAGTTTGCCAAAACCGACATCCCCGCGAAGTTTGAAAATTCCCAGCATAGAATCATTGCTTCGGGTGGACCGCGATCACCTACCGACGCGGCAGTTGAGTTCGAACTCAGAATATGTGCTCCGGACACAACCCCATGAGGCCATCGGTGATTCTTATGTCGTGCTGACCGATCACACCGAGTCAAATTACCTTGAATCGCTGAATCGGTTGGCTGATCATCACGGTGGCGATGTGATACAGGTAAAAGATCTGGCACGAATCGGTGAATCGGAATCTGAGCTTAAGCGTTTGCGAGGAGAGTTGCGGCAGCGAAAAGTAAAATGGGTGGCGATCGCTCCGCGTTTGGAAACTTTCCGAGAGAACACTGTTTTAGGTGCATGGGAATTATTAAGCTCTCTCGATTCTGATGTAGAGCTCGACTGCCAGCCTGGTTTTTTGGTGGCATCAAACTTTCCGGCATTTAGAAAATTGATTGATCAGTCCATTAACTATTCATCGATTAGCTCGAAAAACATACGCCCTTTCGCGATTAGTCAGGTTCAAAATTCAACGGAAACTCGATCGCTTCAAAAATCAGCAATGCTGAAATCTCATTTTAAAGAATCTGGAATTCCAGTTCCCATCGTTGCCATTTATGGAGCTCAGGCGGATGCAGCGCCAAGATTGCCCGGAGATCAAATTTGGAATCTAAAAGTTGAGTCCAGGAAAAAATTTGTTCAAACGATGCCTGCTGATGCAACGAGATCATTACAGGATTCGAATCTCGTCGTGATGCATGGACACGGAATCCCCGGGATGTCCTGCAGCCTTGATGTTGACGGTTTGCCCTCAGATATGTCGGGGAAAATTCTTCTATCAGGATCGTGCTTTTCAGCCTCTCCGGTCGCCTCGGACCTCCCGTCGATGCGTCAGGCTCCGGGCGGGTATGAGGTTCAACCGCGTGATGCTTTCATTCTGCGTGCGATCGATAATGGCGCGGTCGTCGCGTTTGGCCATCAACGGTTGAGCAGTGGTTTTCCACATCTGTACCCCGTTTTAGAGTCATGGGTAGAGGGGCAAACCGTCGGTGCTGGTTATCAACAATTGATCAATGCCCTGATTGAGTTTGGTGGTTTCAAATCCGGGGAATTTTTGATTCAAAAGGATCAAAAAAACAATAAGCGGCTACCACAAAATCGTCTGTTGTATGTTGTGATTGGTGACCCTGCTCTACAGCCAATTCAGCGATCGAACTAACGAGTTGATTTTTAAAAAACATTTAAAACGCGAGTAAGGCGAATATGTATCTTCAGACTTTCCCGTTGTCTTTCCTTTTTTCATTCGTCGCTGGGATTTTCAGTTTGCCGGCACTTGGCATAGCTGAGTCAGAACCGAATTTTGAGGATCGACCCAATGTGATTGTTTTTCTTTCCGATGATCAAGGCTATGGCGATTTTAGCTATACGGGAAATCGGGATTTAAACACTCCAAACATTGACGGGCTGGCGCGAGATGGAGCGTTTGTTGGGCAGTTTTTTGTTTGCCCCGTCTGCTCTCCAACGCGGGCAGAATTTCTCACGGGGCGATATCATCCCCGCGGAGGCGTTTTTTCGACTGGAGCCGGTGGCGAGCGATTGGATCTCGACGAATCGACGATCGCACAGGCGTTCCAAGCGGCGGGCTATGCAACAGCAGCGTTTGGGAAATGGCACAACGGAATGCAGGCGCCCTATCATCCGAATTCTCGCGGATTCGACGAGTACTACGGGTTTTGTAGTGGGCATTGGGGGAACTACTTTGATCCAATTCTCGATCACAACGGACAAATTGTACGAGGTAAGGGATTCATCATCGATGATTTTACAGATCATGCGATTGAGTTTATCGAGGACCATCAAACGAAACCATTTTTTATCTACCTTCCTTACAATACTCCGCATTCACCGATGCAGGTTCCCGATAAATATTGGAATAAATTCAAAGAGAAACAGCTGACACAAATGCCAAATTCTGGCAAAACCAAGAATGGTAAAGGCACGGATCATGCCCGGGCGGCCTTAGCGATGTGTGAAAATATCGATTACAACGTCGGTCGGGTTCTAGAAAAACTCGATGAACTAAAATTAGCAGATAATACAATCGTCCTTTACTTTTGCGATAATGGTCCCAATGGGGCACGCTATAACGCTGGCTTAAAAGGGCGCAAGGGTTCGACGGATGAGGGGGGAGTTCGCTCGCCGTTGTTCGTTCGCTGGCCGGGAGTGATTCCTGCAGGTAACAAAGTGAATCTGGTAACCGGGGCGATTGATTTATGGCCCACATTAACTTCACTCTGTGGAATTCCTCTTCATGACCAACCAGATCATCCACTGGATGGAATTTCATTTGACCTGGAATTACGAGGAGCGAAAGTAAAGCGGAAACCGAGGTACCTATTCAATGCCTGGCGAGGCAAGGTGAGCGTGAGGACGCCACAGCATCGACTCGACAACAAAGGTGTGTTGTATGATGTGATGAATGACCCCGGTCAGCAAACCCCCGTCAGCGATCGCCCAAAAATAAAGCAGGAGTTGCAGGCAGCGGTGGACAATTGGAAGTCGACAGTGCTGGCCGAGCTAGAGGAAAAGCAGCGGGTGTTTCCGGTTGGGCATCCAAGTATGAAAACAACTCAATTGCCAGCGCGTGATGCGGAAGTCACTGGTGCGATTAAGCGATCCAATAAGTTCCCTAATTGTTCTTATTTTGGTAACTGGGTGAATCGGGACGATACGATCTCTTGGCCTGTGGAAGTCATGCAATCTGGAAAGTATCGCGCGGAGGTTTACTACTGTCTGGCCAAAGACAATGTTGGAGTTGAATTGCAATTATCGATGGACGCCCATCGGATAAACAAAGTGGTCAACGAGGCAAACGACCCCCCTGCCCTCGGTGCTGAAAACGATCGATCTGTTCGGGGCGAGTCATTAGTCAAGGACTTCAAAGCCCTCGATATGGGTGTGATTGAGCTAGATCGAGGAGTCGGTCGAATCGAGTTGCAGACCGTGGAAATGCCGGGCAAGGAATCGATTGAGTTTCGGCTACTTATGTTGACTCGAATCGAGTGATTTGAAAATGGACACATCAGCGAACCTCAAGGAATTTCGGAAGGCAATTCGATCCGCTCGCAAATCGGTAGCCGAACCTGTGCGGAAGCAGTGGAATGCGGAAATTTCCGCTCACATTTTGGAGACTCCAGAATATCGAAAGTCGAAACGAGTGGCTGGGTTTCTTGCGTTTGACGGCGAAGCTGATCCCAGATGCGTAATGGATCAAGCAATCAAAGATGGGAAACAAGTCTTTGTTCCCCTCATGCAAGGGAAGACGGAACCGCTGCTCTTCATCGAGTGGTTCCCGGATACTAAGTTGAAAATCAATCGGTTTGGCATCGAAGAACCGGTCGTGGGTAAGAACTCGGTTTTGCCTGCTGCTTCTCTTGAGTTGGTCATAACTCCGCTCGTCGCATTCGACCCGGTTTGCAATCGAATTGGAGTTGGCGGTGGATTTTACGATCGAACGTTTGAGTTTCTGAATCGGAGAGGTGGTCGACCGGTTGTCACTAGCGGCATTGCGATGATTGGGTTCGCTTTTGAATTACAAAAGCTTGATGCAATTCATGCTCAACCCTGGGATGTCGGGTTAACGGGTGTGGCGACCGAATCAAAGGTCTACCGTCCCCATTCCGTTTGATTTTGGCGGCTGACTCGAATTGAACAACGAGAGGGACGACGAGGCTGCCCCGCCGTTTCCCATAAACCTGCCTGTCATTCGTTGGGTTGAATCCGGTCGCCCAGCTTCCCTTTAATACTCGAAGTGAGTTTTTGAATTTCGAGTAGCAGCTGTTTTTCCGAATTGTTGCCGATCGAATATTTATCGAGCATCGAAGCCATCCAGTCTCCTTCTTCCATATCGATCTCGCCGGGCGAATTCATGTCAAAGATGATCAGGCGAGAAATCGAGGCAACGAAAAATGCAGACCATTCGGGGCAGTTCTCGTCGTTCTGGTTAAGTGAATGGTTAACCCTTAGCAACTGTTCTACTTCGGTTTTATCAATCACCCAATCCTGGCGCACGAAATCTTCTAAGACCTTTACTTGCTCGGCATTGATAGAAGAGCTGTCGAAGATCTCTTTTAATACGTCTCGGACGGGATGGTTCGCTGAACCCATGATTGGTTCCCTAAATATTGCTAAGGTTGGACTAAAAAATTGAGTTGTCACCATGTTAACACTTTACTTGCAAATTGTTGAGAAGGTAGTTTGAAAAGTCTTATGGTGATCTATTCGTCAATGCCCCTGATTTATTGGTATTTTTAGATTGATAATTTTACGGCCAGTCTAACGGCTGATATTAAGCTGGAAATATCGGCTTTACCTTGCCAGGCAATATCGAGAGCAGTGCCATGGTCAACGCTGGTGCGAATCAGGGGAAGGCCGAGCGTAATATTGACACCGGTGTCAAAGTTTAAGGCCTTGAAGGGTATTAATCCCTGGTCGTGATACATGCAGATGTAGCCATCTGTTTCATCGCGTTTCCATGGTAGAAAAGCGGTGTCTGGTGGGATGGGGCCGGTAATGTCGACCCCTTCATCCGTCGCGCTGGTGACCGCGGGAAGGATGATGTTTTCTTCTTCGTTGGACCCAAACAGACCGCCCTCTCCAGCGTGTGGATTTAGTCCCAACGCAATCAGTTTTGGCTTGCGGCCGAGTATGCGAGTCAACGCTTCGTCAGTAAGTGAAATTACTTCGCGAATTCTGTCGGTGGTCATCAGTTGCGGCACTTCATGGTAGCCAACGTGGGTCGTAACGAGACTGCAACTGAAGGTGGGGGCTGTCATCATCATGCAGAAACGATCGGATTTCGCTCGATCGGCAAAGAGTTCGGTGTGGCCGGGGTATTCAATCCCCGCCATTCGCCACGCCTCTTTGTGGATGGGGCCTGTGACGACGGCGTCAGTGACTCCTGAGATGGCTGAGGCAATTGCGGATTCGATAAATTGAAAAGATGCTTTCCCCGTTTGGGCACTAATTTGGCCCGCGACTAAACTGACTCCAGCGTCATTGGCGAGGTCAACGAAAGTGGCGGGAGCATCCGTTTGCAGGTCAATTGGGTCACCCTGAACAATAGCGCATTCGGGAAAACTCATGCCCATCTGTGCTGCCATTTTCTCGATGGCGGTCAGGTCGCCAAAAATGACGGGGTGACATTCCTCAAGTACGGATGTAGTTGACAAAAGCTGCAGGCAAAGTTCTGGACCAACGCCAGCGGGGTCGCCCATCGTGATGGCAATGCGGGGAGATTTCAAGGAAAAATACTTTCTGCTGGGACGAGTCAAAAAATCGAATGATGCACCAATTCAAATTATACACGCAAATGCGACGCCGAAAGATCTTGCTTTCGAAAGGTGAAATTCAGTGATAGAATGGCTGAACTCGACTGCGAGTTTAGGCGTTCCATTTTCCATTTTTTGTAAGACGTAATTATGTCACGAAATTTGTTTTCATCGATTGTCACTGTAATTCTCCTGATTGCCATTGGTTGCGGTTCAGGCGAGAAACCGGCAGCGTCCTACAACGGTAAACCGCTTAAGTTAGCCGTGATTCCCAAAGGCACAAGCCACGAGTTTTGGAAGTCAGTGCATTTTGGGGCTGAGAAGGCGGCGAAGGAACTTGGGAATGTCGAAATTGTCTGGCGCGGACCGGTGGTCGAAAGCGATACCGGCAGTCAGATCGAAGTGGTCAAAAATATGATCACGCTTGGAGTCGATGGAATTGTTTTGGCTCCCAATCAAAAAGGTGGACTTGTGGATGCGGTAGAGGAATCGATTGATGAAAATATTCCTGTTGTGATTTTTGATAGTGGCCTTGATGAAGGGCCGAAAATTGCTGGCTACGTCGCCACAGATAATTTTAAAGGCGGCCAATTGGCAGCGGCTGAAATGGCCAAGGCGATCAATAAAAAGGGAAATGTAATTCTCCTTCGTTACCTCGCCGGCAGTGAAAGCACGGAACAACGTGAGAACGGATTTTTAGAAGGTCTGAAAGAATTTCCAAAAATAAAAGTTGTTTCATCCGATCAAAGAGGTGGAGATAACGCGACTTCGTCAAAAGAAAAAGTGGATCAATTGTTGCAACTGTTCGGCGATGATCTCGCCGGTATTTTTGCGGTGTGTGAACCCAATGCGAACGGTACGTTGGAAGCGTTGAAGAATGCAGGTCTCGATGGCAAGGTGAAATTTATTGCATTTGATCCCAGTGATGCGTTGATCGAAGGGTTGAAGAGCGGGTCTTGTGCGGGAATTGTGCTTCAAGATCCTGTCGAAATGGGGTACCGAAGTGTTTTGACACTCGTCGATCACATTCAGGGCAAGACTGCGGAGCCGTTTACTTCGACAGGAGAGTATGTCGCGACTCCTGATAATATGGATGACAAACAGATTCAAGAATTGTTGACGCCTGCGATCTTTGAATAAAAGTTGAGAATGAGGTAGCGCGGTTCACTGAATTGACTTGTGACATGTTTGCACGCGGGAGGCAAGACGCGATGAGAGGTCAGCCTATTCTGGAAGTCAATCGAATTTGCAAAGCGTTCGGACCGACAAAAGCCCTGCGAGGGGTAGATCTAAAAGTTCGAGCCGGTGAAGTTTTGGCCTTGATTGGAGAGAATGGGGCTGGCAAGAGTACGCTCCTGAAAATATTGAGTGGAGCTCATCGCGCGGATTCGGGCCAAATGATAATCGGTGACCGTCCATACCGCCCTGCTGGCCCCTCCGATACGAGGCAGTCCGGCGTGGCGATGATTTATCAAGAGCTGAATCTTGCTCCTGAATTGAGTGTTGAAGACAACCTGCTGCTGGGCGATCGCGGGAGTGGTTGCGGTTTGTTGATTCGGAAACGCCAGCGGCCTAAAGTGCGGGAAGCGTTGGAAACGGTCGGGCTTGGTGGGCTCAGTCCAACGGCAATCGTTGGTGAGCAATCAATAGCAACGCAACAGATGATCGAGATCGCTCGGGCGTTAGTCGCAGAGGCACGAATCATTTTGTTGGATGAACCGACCAGTTCACTCCCGCAAAAAGATGTCGCCCGGCTATTTTCAATTATTAACGATCTGAAAGAGCGTCAGATAGGAATGGTATACATCAGCCATTTTCTCGAGGAGGTTCGAGAAGTGGCCGATCGTTATACAGTTTTGCGAGACGGAGAAAATGTTGGCGAAGGCAAAATGGAGGATGCCGACGATGACACGATCGTTTCGTTGATGGTGGGGAGAGACGTAAAAAACCTATTCCCAACAGTGCCTCACATCCCCGGTGAGCCCTGGGTAAGAGTTCAGGAATTGACTGGGTTTCCTTATCCCAAAAAGATCAACATTGAGCTTCGAAGAGGAGAGATTTTTGGGATTGCCGGCCTGGTCGGTGCTGGACGGACAGAGTTGATCCGTACGGTTTTTGGCTTGGATCACTCTTCGGCGGGAAGTGTATCTGTCAATGGAAAACCCATTCCCTCGACGATTCGCGAACGCATCAAGGCTGGTTTTGGATTTATTTCAGAAGATCGGAAGAACGAAGGTTTGGCGCAGGATCTTTCCATCATTGATAATCTCACGCTCAGTCGGCTTGGGGACTATACCACGATGGGGGTGCTGAACCTAAAACGACGAAAGCAAGCTGCTGAAGAGTTACTTAAGCGAGTGCAGGTGAAATGCAAAGCAAGCGATCAGGCGGTTTCTGAGCTGTCGGGTGGAAATCAGCAAAAAGTAGCCATTGCTAGAATCCTTCACCAACAGGCTGACATTCTTTTAATGGATGAGCCAACCAAAGGAATCGACGTTGGCACCAAGGCAGAGGTCTATCAAATGCTTGGCGAATTGGCAGCGACTGGCAAGACCATTGTTTTTGTCAGTTCGTATTTGCCCGAGTTGTTGGCAGTGTGTGATCGAATTGGCGTAATGTCGCGAGGAGAATTGCGCGACATCAGAGATACGGTTGACTGGACGGAAGAGGAAGTCATGAGAGTAGCGATTGTTTAAAGATAATTATTTCCATTTGCGATTAATAAGAGTGAGCCTCAAACTCAGATGAATTTCCGAAGAATTTTGAAAGCTATTTTCCAATCCCAGCTTGGGCCAATTTTTGCGCTTGCTTTCATTTTAATGTTGTTCGCAGTTGCGGATCAGCGATGGAGTTCGGGGAATTATCTCTCTCCGAGAAATTTTCGTGTGATGATGAACTCCGCCGCGCTGATTGCAGTGCCGGCGTTGGGGATGACCATGATTATTATTGCCGCCGGAATTGATTTATCGGCCGGGACTGCACTGACGTTGTGCGGTACGGTTCTCGCGACTCAATTCAAGTACGCCGCGGTTGCTGCGGGTGAACCCGGGTTTGCCTGGGTGGTGATTCAAGCGGTTTGTTTGACTTTGTTGACCGGTTGTCTTTGCGGTTTGGTCAACGGCGGCTTAATCAGTTTGACGAAAGTTGTGCCGTTTATTGTGACCCTCGGAACGATGACAATTTTCCTTGGAGTCGGTCAGATCATTTCCAAAGAGTCAACGGTCTATGCGGACGAAAAAAATATTCCGGAATGGCTGAGTGACTTTTGTTACACCGGTTCGAATTCAGAACGTTATTTGAATTTTGGGATTTTCCCTAATGTCCCCAATAGTGTTTTGCTTACGCTGATTCTAGCGTTCGCTGTTGTTTTATTGTTGCGTTACACAGTCTTCGGTCGCAATGTATTTGCAATCGGGTCGAGCGAGTCGACAGCACGTTTATGCGGCGTCAACGTTCCCTTCACGATCATTGCCGTTTATACGCTTGCCGGAGTTTTTGTCGCTCTTGGCGGGTTAATGTATTACGCTAATGTGAAAAATGGAAACCCCTCCGACGGAATGGGTAAAGAACTTGAGATCATTGCTGCAGTCGTCCTTGGTGGAGGCAGTCTCAGCGGCGGTCGCGGTTCGATACTGGGCACGCTCATGGGAGCATTAATCATTACGGCGATCCGTAGCGGTTGCGCGCAGCTGTCAATTCTTAACACGTACACTCATATCATTATTGGCGGAATTATTATTGTAGCCGTGATTGTTGACCAATTACGACACGGTTCTCCCGAGTGGTTTTTCCGCCTGTTGCCCGCGAAGACCGCCGAAAATTAATGCGGCTGAATTAGTTTTTTTTCTTTTTGAGTGTGGATAAGTATTCCACTAGATCGACTAATTCACCTGTCGTTAATTCTTTGTGAAGGTCAGCGGGCATCAAAGAAACTTGTTGTCGTTTTCGGGCATCAATCTCATCCACAGAAATATTGTGTTGGATGCCTTTGTCGTCCTTGATTTGAATTTCCGCGTCGGTTTCTCCAAGAAGGACTCCTGTAATGCTTCGTCCGTCTGATTTTTGAATCATCCAGTTTTCGTAGTTATGACTAATGCCTGCGGAAGGGAATAGGATCGATTCATAGAGGGCAGTTTTAGATAGTTTATTGCCAATCTCCGAAAGATCAGGGCCCACCTCAATTCCCTTGCCATTAACGAGATGACATTTTGCACACGTTCCGGCGTTCTCAAAAACAAGTTTACCTTTGGCGGCGTCTCCCTTGCGTTTGCTGAGCTGATCCATTGAGGGCAGTGGTTTGCTGTTCTTCGTGGCCGCTATTGGGAATAGTTCATTCGCCTTTTGGCGGATGTCGTTCCAGCGAGCGCCGTGGAGCGTAGCCTGGATCGCTGGAAGGGTGCCAGGGTCAATCTTTTCTTTTTTTGTAATCCACGAGAGGACTGTGCGAGCGCCAGATTGGCTCTCACCCATTTTCTTAATTGCATAATTTCTTAGTGGCAGTTCGAGAGAGGACTGTTTGGCAATACCATTGAGAATGGCGCCTCCTGGGTTGGTGCCTGAATTTGCCAACGCATCACAGAGGTTTTGTTGAGTTTCCGGAGATGAACGGAGGATTAGATCTTTCACCTGTGTGCCTTGTTTTTTATTCAACAACAATTTCATGGCATCGGCAGCCAATTGAGGATTGGAGGAATCGGCACTGATTTTTAATACATCTGAATAAAATTGTTCTACTGAAAAACGGTTGACGAGAGAAATGAAATCGGGAGTCCCTCGTTTTTGCTCAATTAATTGATTCAACTTTTTCAATTGATTTTTGTTGAGGGATTCGACCGTCAAACGATTGGCTGACTCCATTAACACAACGTTGGATTTGTCAATTTCGTAGTCGACATCACTAAAAGCAATTTCAGCAAGAACGTTTGCTTTATCATCCGAATTCAAAAAGTCGAGTGCCCGAAAATAGCGTTTGGTTTGGTCCGCTGTGGTGGAGGGGTGTTTAATAATTCCCCCCAGCTCTGCAACGGTGCTTTTACCGCGAGATCGCCATAAAATATCTTTCATTTCCGTGGAAGCCATTGCGTCTCCTGAGAAATTGGCACGCCACTTGGCGAGGCAGGCATCCCAGTGGTTTTCTGCGGCAATCCCGAGCGCTTCCAAGAACCACCGGTCTGGAGAACGGTACATGGAGGCGATGGTTGCCCAGGTTTCGACTAATTCGTCAGCTTCTTTGGGTGTGGGGTCGAGCATCCATTGACGCATGCCAACTAAGATTGCCCGCAGCAATGCAGGATTCGCATTTTCGAAATCAATGTCGTCATAAATATCGGAATAAGCTATTTGGTCCTGCAGTAATACGGCCATGCGAATCGCGGTAATTTGCAAGTCGGGATTAGCGTCGCCCAATCCGTTTTTGATGTATTTGATTTTTTGAGCCTTAGGGATGTTTAGATTCCCCAAAGCCCAGAGTGCACGGGCGCGGTGACGGGGGTTGTCTTGGCTCCATAAAGCTTCGAGTGCGGAAACTGACTTGCTGCCAAATTCTTGTAACGCTTTCCACGCGAGGTAGCGAGTGGCTAGGTTGGGACTGCCTAGAGCTTGAGCAGACAATTCAGGAGTTGAAAAATCAACCGCAGGAGATTGATATTTTCCTCCAGCGTTTTTGGCTGTAACGCGGAACAAACGCCCTCGTTGAACATCTTGCATGCGATGCCCTCCGACTCCCGGGTCGTACCAGTCAGCGACGATTAAAGAACCGTCAGGCGCGACGCAAACATCGGATGGACGAAACCAGCGGTTTTTTTCGGCACCATCAATCATGTTGACGATAGAAGCGGAATAGCCTGCACCGGAAACTTCGACTGGATACGCGCGAACGATGTTCGGGCCAGCATCGCAGTGAATCATTTGGTTTTGAAAAACAGGGGGAAGAGAGTCACCTTCATAGACACAAATCCCCGTGGGAGAGCCTGCGCCGGTGATCAATAGATTGGGGACGATTCCCGGATCGTTTTGATACCAATGTCGTGTTGGTACGTCCGGGTGCATGCCGGTTCTCTGCGTCCGCCAGCCAGCGCCAGTTCTTTGATCGGTGTATCCATAGTTTCCAAATGGCATCACGAAGTTAATCCGAGTGGCGCGGTTGCCATCGTCGTCGTTGTCCGACTGCCAGAGAGACCCAAAGGAGTCGATGCAGACTTCCCAGTTGTTGCGAAAATTCCATGCAAGTGTTTCAAAATCTGAGCCATCGAGGTTGCATCGAAAAATCATTCCCTGATTGTAAGGGCGACTGTTGGCAATCACTGGATTACCCGCTTTGTCGATGATTTGCTTTCCAGCTTTATCTTTAATTTGCCGTCCACTGTTGCCGAAATTAAAATAGAGCTTTCCGTCGGGGCCAAACACAAATGCATGGATTCCATGGTCGTGTTGAGTTCCACTAATACCGGTAAACAAAACCTCTTTGCGGTCCGCTTTGGAATCACCATCGGAATCGATCAAGTAAAAAACGGAGTCGTTGGCGGATACCAAAACGCGATCGCCAAGAACGCATATCCCATGGACTGAATCAATGTCTCGCCCTTGATAGAACACTTTTTGGCTGTCCGCTTTGGCATCACCATCGGTGTCTTCCAAGATGAGTATTCGGTCACCCTCTTCGCGGGGCTTCGAGTCTCCATTGCGAAACTGCCGATAATTAATAACTTCGCAAACCCAGACTCGGCCGAGGTGGTCAATGTCGATGTTGGTTGGGTTGGCCATCATCGGCTCGGATGCAAACAGTTCAACGTCCAGTTCCGGGTGGATGGCAAATTGCGAAATCGCGTTTTCAGATACGTGAACTTTGTCGGTTTGTCCTAAAGCGACACTCAAGTTTCCAACCGTAATGATTAGCATTAAGCCGAGAAAGAGCCGAGTGAGCAAAAATGATATGCTGGGTTGCGGAGGGTATGGGTTCATGGAAGGCCGATCAACAATTAAAGAGTTGGACTGTTGAGGAATTTTACCAAATTCAATTGAAGCGTGGGAAGCAGTTTGTCAGTTTGCTTCTCAAAATTTAGCAAAGTGAAAGAAACTGAAAAACGAGTCAAACTATTCGTTTGTCTGGTAAAGAGGTAGCATTCGATGACGAACCTCAAGCGAGAGTAAATTCATGGTGGTAACGTAGAGTCGTCCACCAAAGCCGCCCCAGCGATCTGGAACGGGGCGATAAGGGTTCCAACTGCCGGCGAGATCCCCGGATTTTTCCTGAGATCGAATGAGCATCGGGCGGAGGAGGTTGTTCCATTGATTCCACCGCTGTCCGTCGACAAACTTTAAAACCTGTGTCGCGTAGTACCAGTAATAGGTATCTCTTACCTGAGGACTTGTGTCTCCTGGAAGTTGGGTTTGCAAAAGATAATCTGCGCCTGCTAGTAAGCGCGGATCATTTTTGTCCCAGCCTGTATAAATACGCATTAGCAAGCCAACCGAAGTCATCGAAGGAGTCGGTTTGCGTCCCTGAATTCGAGATATGCCTTTTGAATTAATGGCAAATGGATCATAACGATAGATTGATGGATTGTCGGGTGCTGCGGCCACTTCAAGCCAATCGTCAATCGACCGAAACGTTTCGGGATCCACATTCAGCCCCGCCAGTCGCCCACTTTGAAGTGCCATCATCATCCATCCAGAGACGGAGGTGTCGGAGGTAAGGTTTCCCGGCTGGTCGAAGTATCGCCAGCCTCCGCGACGTGGATCTTGGGTTGCCTGAATGTAGTCCAATGCTTTTTGGACAGGAACTTTTAGACGTTCGTCCTGTGTCATTCCGTAGGCTTCTGTTAGCGCCAGCGTAGCGATACCGTGACTGTATAACCTGCACGCATTGTTGGATTTTAGATTGCTAGGGACGTAGAGCCCGCCATTTTCAGATTGGTTGTCGAGTAACCACTGTATCGCTCGATCAATTTGTGTGGCGTACTTAAATTCTCGATGATTAAATCCCGCCCCTTGAAATGCGAGCACCGCCAGTCCTGTCGCTGCGGTATCGCTTTCAAGTTGCATGACTTTTTGCCGCGAGCCTGTATCAAATCCACCGAGCGTCCAGTTTCCTTGTTGCGTCTGGTAGCGTGCTAAGAATTCGAGTCCAAGTTGAATCGATGCCTCGGTCGTCGGTTCTCCGGAGCTTGACATGCCGTTTGGCGTGCGGTCCTGAAAGGCCTCCTGAGCGAGCACGGCGTCAGGATTGAGAGCGGGTGTGCCACCGGCAGTTTTGCTTCGGAATCGAGTTTGAGGCGTTGGCTGTAATTGCTGGCTGTCGGTCGTGGCGGGGCGTTCCATGATGCCCGCAGATTCCGCGGGGAGGAGCCCAAGTCCGGCTGGCCCCTCGGGGGCTTTGACTTCGAAGGCAAGGCTTGAATTGTCTGAATCCTCGGATCGCTTTATTTCAGCCATGGCATCGCCACTCGCGTCGGAATTGGTTTGAGATTCGTTGCTTCCAGTTTCTGAATTTGACGAATCAAATTTCACGGTTGCGACAATCGTCGGACCGATCTTTTTAGTGCGAGACCCCGGAGTTTGCTTAGCTCTGTTGGTGGATGCAACCGGGTTGTTCGACTTGGAGTTTTTGCCAGGTTTTCCCGTTTCACTCATCCGAGAGAGGCCGGAAGAAAGAGGATTTGCCGAGGCGGCTGGTGCCTCGAGGGTAGTTTCAGATTTGGCATTTCTGCCGTCTCCACCGTTGCCTGCTATTTGTTTTACAACTCGAGTATCTTGGGCATCGAGGGAATCAGCACTGCCTTGCGTATTCGTTGGGTTGGCAGATTTCGTTTGAGAGGATCCCTCGCCCGTGCCTGCTGATGAACGAATGATTGGCGCTTGGGCAAGTCGAGTCCGTTGGTTGCCTCGTTGGTTTTTAAGTTGTTCTTCTTCGTTGCCGGGACTCGCATCCTCGGTGTCTTGAGTTGCCTTCTGGCGGGAGTCTGACAGCTGATTCGAAACATTCGTTTTGCCCGCGTCCGCAATTTCCCCAAAAGCGGGCGCTGCCCATTTTTCTGAGCCAGATGTCGAATCCGCGACCGATCGCGAGTCAACGGTTAGCTCAGTGGAACTATCGAGAGCTTCTGTTGAGGGGGGAGCGGAAGGTACGTTTGCGGGAGCCGAGACCGCAGCGACGGCGTTAGCTGCGAGCGATGGTTGTAGGTTGGATCGTTGTTTTGACCTTCGAGTCGACTCCGTATTAAGTTCAGCAATTTCGGTTTGACCGCCTCCAGATCGGCGTTCTGATTTTCGTTCTGAAACTACCTTAGTGGGGCCCAGGTCGATCATGCTGGTCCCCTTGGCTGCCGATTGATTGTCTCGAGATTTCGTAGATGCGGCATCAACTGAAGCGGCAGAGGATTCAGTGGTTTTTTCGCCGATAGTTTTTCCACCTGCCAGCTTTGCAGGGGCCGTCGTGTCAGCCAATAAAATATTTGTGGGTTGGGCGTTTTTGCCAGAGGATCGTTTCTTTGTTGATTTTTGCGACGAGGTTAACATTTCCGGACTATCGGCCCGACTCAAGCTCCGGGTTCTCTTGGCGGAATCAGAAGCCTGCGCTGCGGGACTGGTTTCACCACCGTCGAATCGTTCTAAATTTTTAGTTTTCCCGGCTCCAGCAATGCCGGCCGAATCGCGGGTAATTGAAATTGTTTTCGAATTTTGCTCCCTCGAGGTTTGGGTAGATTCGGGAGAGCGGGTTGGTTTTTCAACCGGCATGGTTGTGGAAGCGATATTGGATTGAAGAATCGATCGTTTCGGGGTTGGAAGTTGTGATGTGGGTTCTGAAATGCTGGGTTGTTTATTTGGGCTGCTCTTTCGGTTTACCGTTTTGGCGATCTGAGGCTGGCGACTGAGTGTGGGTGAGGGTTGCCGGTTGAGAGACGGTCGGATTGCCTGGTCCCGTGTTGGCCGGCGGGTCACTTCCGCGGCCGACTGAGATGGCTGGTTGGCAGACGGTTGGACTGCCGTTGCCGATTCAGTTTTTTGAGGTGTTGGAGAAGGTTTGGCAAAAATAGGAATTCGCGGATCGCTTCTTTTGACGTTGGCACTTGCTGCCGATGCTTTCGGTTTACTCAACGATTGGTTCGATCGTGGAACTTGAGCGCGACTTGCCGACGGCGTGACGGGAGAGGTTTGAGTTTCAGAGGGAGCGTTTTGTAGTTTTGGTTGAACTCGCTGAGGTGTCGAATTTGCCGGCTGACGTTGGGTGGCATCAGCCCGAGCAGTGTCACTTGTGGTGGGAGGTTGAGGGCTTGCCGGTTGTGTAACCGTTTGTTTTTCGAGCGTTGATTTCCCAGAGACTGTTGGTTGAGCAGTGGATGGTTTTGTTTGGCGTTTTAATTGTGATAATTCCGGGCTTTGCCTCGGCACGGTCTGCGATTTTACTTTTTGGGGAGCAATTTGAGGGTTAACGTCCGGTTTGTTTTCGATGACGGGTACGGGTTGAGTTTCGTCAACCGTTTTAGTTTCCTGTTCTCGATTAATATCGACAACGGGTTCGGGGGTTGGGCGAGCGTTCGGCTCTTCAAAAACAAACGCTGCTTTGCGATCGCTAATTTCGATGGTTCGAACGGGTCGCTGAACAACTTTTTGAGAGGGTTCTTCGAAGCGATTTTCAAAAATATTTGTTAAGGCGGCAGTGAAAATTACTAATAGGTGGATTGCGAGACTGGCGATAATTGCCAGTTGAAGTGAGCGGCGAACCTTGTAATTTTTAATGCTAAACAGGAAACAAATCGCCATGACTGCAAACACAGGCAGTCCCATCAACCCGGCCCACATCCAAGGGCCCTGGAGGAGCGTTGCGACGGCGCCCGAAGCGATCCCAACCAACACCGTCAAAGCAACCAGAATCGGCCAGAATTGCTGGTCGAAGGATGGTTGCCGTTGGGGCGTTATTTTTTGGACCGTTCGTCGTTTCACTGACGTTGCTCTTGGTTAAGGTTCAGCGGGTTTGAGGTTCGGGAGTTTTAGTTTTCGTCAATTGTTGCTGTGAAATCGTGAATGCCAACTTTTTTGCAGATGCCAATCGCAATGGCGACAGGTTCCCATTCTGATTTTCTATCAGCGCGAATGACGACCGTTTGCGTGAGTGGATTATTTGCTTTTGCCCGGCTTAGTATCTGTTCAACTTGTTCTGGTTGCCGGAATGCCCCGTCGATGTAATAGCGTCCTTGTTCGTCAACGTTGATCACCATTTCAGCTGGTTGAGCGGAGGCCGGTAAGGCTTCCGAAACGCTTGGTAGGTTCAGATCGAGCTCACGTTCTTCCTCAGAAAAACGAGATGACACCAGAAAGAAAATCAGTAATAGAAAGACAACATCAATCAACGGCGTGATGCTGAGTGAGCCAACTGCGGAAGTCCGTTTTATTTTTACTGCCATGGGATTGCCGGTGCTGTTTGCTTAGCGGGAATTTATTGCGTCTCCAAATTTTGTTCGCGAAATTTTATTCTGTCGTTTTTCGAGCGGTCGAAGCGTTCGTCGGAATCGGCTCATCGAATCCTTGCGTAAATCTCACCTGGCCTTCGTAGCGTTCGAACTGAGGCAAAAGGTTGTAGACCATTTCTTCAATTTGATTCATCAACTGGATGATGCGATTTTCGAAATGATGTGACAAAATGGCGGCGGGAATGGCAATCACGAGTCCAACCATGGTGGTTACCAACGCAACATAAATTCCGTTGGCGAGTGCGACGCCCCGATTTTGACCGGCATTCAGTTCTGCCAATTGGGTGGTGTCGTAAAATGCCTGTGTGATGCCCCAGACCGTTCCCAATAGGCCAATCAATGGTGCAATGGCGGCAGCAAGAGCCAGCCACGAAGTCATTTGGCTGAGCCGCGTTGCTTCTCTTTGGCTGGACTCAGAAACCGCATTTTCCATTTCCATTTGCGGTCGACCAACCTTGACCAGCATGGATCGGATGACATACGAGGCTGAGGAGGGATATCGTTGACAGGCTTGATAGACACCACGCGGGTCAAGTCCGTTTGGCGATTGGCTCAATTCAGAAATTTGATCGATCAAAGCGTTGGGAAAGATTTTTTCGCGACGAAGTGCCATGAATCTTTCGATTGCGATGGTGACGACGCCGAGGGAAAGGGCAATGAGTGGAAGCATGAACCAACCACCCTGCGTGAGTAACGAGAGGAAATTGATTCCTGTTTTGGCGTTCGGTTGTGACTCAGCGGATGCAGGAGGAGCGGTTTGCGGCGGTATAAACTCAGGTGCAATCGGGGGAGTCAAAACCTTCGCGCTCACTGCGGATTCGGTGAGCCAAATATTTGAAGTTATCAAAAACATCAAAATTCCGAAAACGACGGTGTAGGTCAATCGTTGATTCAGTCGACAAAAGAGCGTCATAAGATCTCCGGAATGGTAAAACCTGCAGCAGTTGGTGAGTTAACGAGATGCGTGTGCGACATCAGCGGTCTACTGGAATTTCATTTTTTTTAATTGTTCCAGTTGTCGACGCGACTCTGGCACAAGTTTGTCGTCGCTGTAGTTTTTCAAAAGGTATTCAAATTGTTTAATGGCGGCAGCGGTTAGCACTGGCTGCTGAGCCGGGGGGGCATTTTTGATTTGCACAAACGAACATCGAGCCGCTTCGTAGATTGCATACGCCTGCCACGGTCGAACATCCGGCTCGGCCTGAAGGCCATTGAATCCGTAATAGACTTTTTTAAATTCTTTGATTGCCTCTGCAAATTGTTTATTGCCAAATAGCGAATCGCCAATCATGCATCTGGCGCGGGCGGCTGTCTTTCCTTCACTTTTTGCGGCGAGGTTAAAGTAGTTAAGTGCTTTTTTGGGATCCCTTAATCCGTTGTAGGCCATCCCAATTTCCAGCATGGCATCTTCCTGCATTGGAATTCCAGCAGGTGATTTGTTGGGGTCGAGGTTCTCAAATGGCTCGAGTAACGTGAGCGTTTCCTGATATTTTTTTATCTGATTGGCACTTTGAGCGGCATGGACTCGCGCCAACCATTGAATTTTAGGTTCGGTCAAAGTTGAGTTGGAAACAGCGGGTAATGCAACCTGATAAGCCGTCAGTGCCGATTCATAATCTTTTAAACGGTAGAGCGATTCCGCCATCATGAAGAATCCATCAGCAACCAGGTCTCCTTCTGGAAATCGCTTGACTTGGTTTGAAAACTGATCGCCTGCTTCTTTGAATTGGTTTTGTTTGTAATGAGACCAAGCCAGTTTGTACGCTGCTTTTTCTAAAATCTCGTTCTCAACTTTGGAATCGAGACAGGCTTGATAGGCGGCGATCGCATCGTTGTAATTCTTTTGGCCGTAGAACTCAGAACCGATATGGAAATTAGCTTCGGGTGCAAGGGAACTGGCGGGGAACTTGGACGCGAGTGTGCGAAAGTTGTCCATCGCTAGTTTTTCTTGATTGCTTGAACGGAGGCCCCAGGCCAATTCGTAAAGGTAACGATCCGTTTGTTCCGAGGTCTTGAATTCATCGACCAGAGTTTGGAAGGTCTTGCTAACTTCGTTCCACTGTTGGGCATCGATCTGTGCAAGTCCAAGATCGTATAGCGCACTTTCTCTTCGATCATTTTCAGGTTTCGAGGCGAGGAACTCGTTGAGATCTTCGATCGCGGCTTTGGGGTTGCCAAGTTTTCGTTGGGCGTTTGCGCGGCCGGTTCTAGCAAGGTTAGCAAGGTCGTTGTCAGGAAATTGAGAAATCAATTTAGTAAATGTTTTCTCAGCAGCCTGGTTTTGTTCGATCTGAAGTTGGCAATAGGCGGCGTTGTAAAGGGAGAAAGGTGTGAACTTCGTTGGCGATTCAAGGTTGTTAATGCGTTGGAAATGCTCGAGAGCACTCTTGTATTTTTCTTGCTCATAATCGGATTCGCCGAGCCGATAGTGAAGCTCTGTGGCGAGTGGTGAGCTGGAATAAGTTTTCAAGAAAGTGTCGGCGGTTTCAGTAGCTTCTTTGTCTTTTTTCTGGGCAAGCTGAGATCGGCAAAGCGTAAGAAGGGTTTCCGCGGTCCGTTTCCATTGCTGATTCGCAACGAACGAGTTGGCCAACGATTTTTCAGCGTCAGCGAATTTCCCCTGTTTAAATTGGCTCGATCCAATCCAGAATTCAACCTCTGAAAGTTGGTTGGCATCGGCCTCTTGGTTGGTGGCGAGTGGCTGGAGTTTTGCAATCGCCTCGGAGTAGTTTTCGTTAATGTAATCAGCTACCGCCGATCGAATGGTCCAGCGATTTACTTTCGCATTCCCCTTGAATCGAGTGATTAGCTGATCGTATGTTTTTTTGGCTTCATCGGATTGGTCGTTCAATAACTGCGCCTCTGCCTTGATCTCCATGGTGTCGGGTAGCAAGTCGTTGGCGGAGTACGTGGTTTCAAAAGCGTTTGCGGTTTTGATTGCTGTCTGAAAATCTCCGGTATCAAGCGAAGTGAATGCGGAGCTATGTAGTGCCTGTGGTGCTAGATCACTGGCCGGATAAGAAGTTGCAATGTTGTCAAATAGCGCGATCGACGATTCCCGTTTGTCGGGGATTGCAAACGCAGCGTCTGCTTGATCCATCAGAAGGTTAATCCAGCCTACCGGTTTGTTCTTAGTAGATTTGACTTTGTTGATTTGGTTTTCGGCAATCGCCAAGGCTTTGGAGGGCTCCTCCGATTTAAGATAGATGCCGGCCAGCCAGTGGGCTGCCAACGTTCCATTGACGGGGTCGGCTTTAATCGCTCGCTCCAATAACGGAATCGCGTTTTTGGGCTGCTCTGCATCAAGGTAATTGCGTCCTGCGTTGGCAAGGGCTTCGATGGCTAAGGGAGACTCGGGAGTATTTGAAATCTCTTCGAATAAAGCCGCCGCTCGTTGGTAGTTTTTTAGCGCTCTGGAACAAACGGCAAGTTCGTATTTAGCCTCATTAATGATGGTGTCAGATGGCAAGTCTGAGTCGGGTTCATTTTGACTGACAATCGATTCGAGAATGGCTTCTGCCTGTTTGAGTTTGTCAGTAGCGGCTTGCGATTTGTTTTTATCTGAATCTTTCCTAGCAAGCTTGACCAGGTTGGATGCAGTTCTCGACTGGATTTCGGTCAGGAGAGGACTGTTCTGTTCAGCAGCAACTTTGGCGGCTTTTTGAAAAAAATCGGTAGCTTGTTCATACTGCTGTAATTGATCGTGAAGATCTGCAACGGCAAATAGAGATTCGAGCTTGAACGCGGGTTCTGAGAGTTTGAGTATTTTGGAATACGTTGCCAGCGCTTTCTTGCGATCTCCCAATGCTTCGAGTGCGTTACCTTGAAAGAAAAAGGCTTGATCTGCATTTTCGAATTCCGGATTCTGTTTGAGTAGTTCCGTAAACGTTTTAATTGCTTCACGATAAAGTTTATTGGATTCTTTTGACTTAGATTCACCGGCTAAATTCTGTCCTGCCTGAAATTGAGTGAAACCAAGGTAGAGCATCGCCAAAGGTTTTTTGGTAGTTTCCGCATCGGTTAGTTTTTCTAGTGAGGCTTTGAATTGGGGGATGGCCTGAGTCGGTTGCTCAAGTTTCAAATAACAAACACCAGCATTGTAATGTGCCTTGCCGATAAGTTTCGAAGTTGGGTGTTCTTTGATTAGCGTTTCCCATTGTTCAGCTGCGAAGTCAAAGTCGTCGCCATTTTGTGCGGCGGACGCTATCTGGGCAATTTTCATTGCAGCGGATTCGTCCTGGATAGGCGCTGCGTGAAGTCGGTCCAGCGAGATGTGCGTCACGCTAAACACAACGAGAACTAAGATGAGTGCTCGCAAGAGGCGGCTAAGAAATTTGAATTGCCAAGGCATGTTTATTTTTAAGAAGTGTTCGTTGTTCATGGATTTGTTTTCGTTGGCGTACCGCAAATATGTCATTCCTGAAATCCAAACAAAGTGAATCGGAAACGAGGATAAGTGCTTGAAAAATTATCGCCGTTGAGTCATTTAAAAATTGAATGCTGTTGCCAAGCCAGTCGCTCCAGCAATCCAAGTTGAGTGGAAAGTGAAACTGGCTGATTTAGATCCCCGCCCATAACCTATTTTTGACATCAAATGCGTTGGAGGCAAATAGTTATCGAAATACGGTTCACGGGGGGTGAGTATTGTTGATCTGATTTCAGTGTAGACTGAATCGACGCCCTGTTCTTTTAAACCCGCGCTTCGAGGCGTTCAGGTCGCAAGAAAACAAACTGTCTTGGCCAGTTTTGCGAAAATACAGTCCGTTTGGGAGAGTTTCCGGAGTTTGGATTTACCAGCGGCAGAGGTGGCCAAAATAGGGGATTGCCGGATATACGGGGTAAAACAGGAGCCATACGATCCTAAAAAGAAGGGCTTTTGTGATTTGCGACCTGAAAAAAGCCGAACCATCCGAAGTGAGACGTAAAATAACGTGTACAAAGTCCCTGATTCTTGTAAGATTAGGTAATCTTATCCCAACTCATAACCTGATGAATTTTGCCGGCCATTTATCCCACCCGGTCCTGTGATCTTCATAACGGAGCGCTGTTCCTGTCAATCAAGAGCACGCTATAACCTGCCAAGGAGAATCTTATGCCGTCCATCCCGTCTCAACACCGCCCGTTCTCTCGACGTGGTTTGACTTTGATTGAGATCATGATCGCGTTGACAATGACTCTGATTGTTCTCGGCGCGATGATGCAGGCTTTTCAATACGCCAGTGGTCAAATGCAAATGGGCCGGGCAACGATGGAGATGGCCAATCGGTTGCGATCGGCGGAAGAGTTACTGAGAAGTGATCTTAGCAATTTGACGGTAGAACCGCGTCCGTATACCGAGACAACCAATCCTAATGGATACTTCGAAATTGTTGACGGAGCGATGCGTGACAAGACGAACGCCGCCGGAATCAACAGTTACCTCGGCGATGTTGACGACGTGATCGCAATGACCGTCCGGAGCGATGGACAGTTTTTTCGTGGGCGTCACATACCAGACAATACGACTAACTCCAAAGTAATTGAGTCATCGATTGCAGAGATAATGTGGTACACGACATTTGTAGATCGAAACGCGGATCAGTTAATTGACTTGTCTGAGAGCTTAAAAGTGCATCGCCGAGTTCTTTTGATTCGACCCGATATGGGACCATGGGAGAATCTCACCTCAGCTCAGGTAACCACTCTGATGCAAAATAACGATATTTCATGTCGCATTGTCTTTGACCAAGACGCGAATGAATTCAATGTCTACGCGAACAGCCTTAGCGATCTTGCTCTGAGAAGAAATCGTTTTTGTCATCAGTGGTACAACTATGACGCTGGTACTCCAAGTATTGATATCAATTGGCCCAACTTCCTTGATAGGTCCTTAATTTCCACGTTTAAACCAGTGGAGGGAAATGACATTGTTCTCACGGATGTTGCAAGTTTTGATTTACAAGTTTACTCGCCCAATGTCACTCTAAGTCTGGATACTGACATTCCGGTAGCGCCCGCTGATCCTGGGTTCCCTGTCGCCGCGACGCAGATTTCTGCAGGTGATTTCGTCGATCTCGTTTGGAACTCACCGGCAAGCCCACCACCAAACGCACTGGTAGATTTTCGAGGTAGCCGATTCAATTTTGCACAGCAGGTATGGCGGAACGCTTTCCCATTAGCGGAGGCTTTCTACGATACCTGGACACCTGTCTATGAGAGCGATGGATTTGATCAGGACAACGATTCTTTGATTGATGAAGGAACTAACGGCTTGGACAATGGCGGCCCACTCGCTCCAGATGATGATTCCGAACGTGAAACACGCCCGCCCTACCCTTACCCGATTCGGGGTGTGAAGGTCAGCATTCGACTGATTGAAAAAACTACCAATCAGGTCTACCAGTCGTCCGTCGTTCATTCTTACGTACCTGAGTAAATAGGTTCAGCGGGTACATGATGGACGTTGGGTTGCCACGTGTGGTTGAATTTCGATTGAGTTGAATTCTTTGTTGGTACAATTTCTTGCCTGACTTTCACGCCATTCGGCTGCATGGTCCCTGGACGGCCAAAGTTCTCGATTCCCAATTCGCTTGCGACGTTTCAACGCATGAACGCCGGCTTTCAATTCCTTCCGATTGGGGAGATTGGTTGGGAGCGTCTTTTCGCGGTCGCGTTGAATTTCGACGCCGATTTGGTTTACCCACGCAATTAAATCCCGGTCAGGCAGTTTGGCTTGTTTTCGAATCCGTTGATTTTCAAGCTTCTATTTCTCTCAATGAAATTGAATTGGGAACGATGC
>Ga0208971_1000369_pt1 | contig 33097 bp, 7 predicted proteins | sample AOAMet1_18_M0_10_2_FD_188229 | JGI IMG/M metagenome (GOLD analysis project Ga0208971, IMG submission 188229) | Ammonia-oxidizing marine microbial communities from Monterey Bay, California, USA - CAN11_18_M0_10 (SPAdes) | ecosystem: Environmental > Aquatic > Marine > Intertidal zone | place...
AGTTGGGCCAGTGAAATGGCGGCTTTCAACTCACTGCGCCTGAACGGTTTTACCAAGTAGCCTGCAGGTTGAGTCGTGTTGACCTGTGTCAGGGTCCTGTCGTCGGTGAAAGCGGTGAGAAACACATAAGGAAAGCGGTGATGCTCATCGATGTGCTGGCCCAGGTCAATGCCTGTTTGATGCCCGTTGACTTGGATGTCCAAGATGGCCAAGTCGACTTTGTTGCGCCCAATAAAGGACACCGCCGCCTCTACGTTGTCGATGGGGGGGTAAGGCGTATGGCCGAGGCTGCGCAAGTGCATGTGGATGCTTTCCCCAATGATGGCGTCGTCCTCTAAGATCAAAATCTTCAGTCCTGGATTCATGTTTCGTCGGCTTCAAAATTGTGGCCTCCGGCGGTCAAGGGGAGGGGCGTCCTTCTTCATTTGTAAAGGGACAAGAAAGAAGGAAGTGCCAATGGGCGCGGTTGTCTGAAGAAAGCGAAACCTGCCCCTTGAGCTGTTTGGTCAAGCTGGAGATCAAGTTCAATCCCAATGAATCGGAGATGCCCGGACCGGTGTCCCCTGGCAAACCTGGACCATTGTCTTTGTATTCGAAGTTCAGTTTTTTCTGTTCGGACTCATACCAGCGGATGTCGATTTTGAGAGGGCGGGTTTCGACATGCTGTAAACTGTTGGTGAGGAGTTCGTTGAGCACAACGCCAAAGGCTTGTGCGGGTTCGATGTCGAGTGTGATGTCGTCTCCTTGCAAGGTCCACTCCACATCGGCCTCTCCTTCCATGAGCGCATCTTCCACCCGAGTGACATATTCGTGGATGAAGTCGGTTAAGCTCACATGGCGCACATTGGCATCGATGTGCAAGTGCTTGTGAACAAGAGAGATGGACTCTATGCGCGATCGCCCTGCACTGAGCGCTTTTTGGGTGGCTGGGAGGCGCTCCTTTTCGGCTTGTAAATCCAGCAAGCTGCCGATGATTTGGAGGTTGTTTTTGACCCTGTGGTGCACCTCTCTTAGATAGATGTCTTTTAGTTCCAGGGCTTCTTTAAGGTTGCTGGTTCGCTCGTTGACCATGGTGGCGAGCAATTCGTTGCGGTTTCGAAGAACCCGAAGTCTGAGCAGTATGCCGCCCCCCGTCACCAAAACAGCCAAAAAGCCGATCAGGATCAAATTCCACGGGTCCGTGTGCCAAGGTGAGGCCAAAAGAACGGGGATTTGAAGGCTGTTTTCAAGCCATGTTGTTCCCCTCAATCTGGCTTGAATCTCAACGGTTGTCAACCCGGGAGAAAGGCCACTTAAATTGATTTCGGGGTCGCTCAAGGGAAACCAGTTGGAAGGGCTGTTCTCTTCCTGAACCAGCCGATACCGATAGAATTGCGGGATTTGCGTGTAGTCTAGCAGTGCAAACCGAATGGACACAAAATCGTCTGAAGGGTCGAGTTGCAGGATGCCTCCTTCTTTGAAGACCGATGCCATGTCCTTGATGGTGTCGCGCTTCGCACTGTGTTGGAGGACGGAAGTGATGGTCAGTGACGGCGCATTCGAGCGGGGCACTTGGATGACACTTGGGTCGAACTTGACGATGCCGTTGATGGTGCTGAAATAGGCCGTGCCACTGGATCCCAAGTGCACCCCGGTCCGGTTGAACTCCGTTTCATGCAGGCCGTGCCGTTCATCAAAAATGGTGACCTCTTTCTCATTGGAGCTGGGCAATAGGAAAAGCCCGTTGTCTGTGCTGAACCACAGCTGCCCTTCTTCGGTTTCAAAACCTCCGTAGACGGTGGTGGAGGGAAGACCAAAGTCGCTGCCCATCTCTTTTAAGTTCCCTGTCGTTGGGTTCCACTTTAGCAGGCCCTGCGTTGATGTAGAAATCCAATGGTTCCCCCGCGCATCAATCAGGCGGTGGTGCGCTTCTTGAATGAACGGGGCCCCCGGAACCGCGTCGTGCCAATGGCTCCATGACTGTGAGGCTTCATCTAGGGCGAACACGCCCGATGCTCCGATGGCCCACAGCGTGTCTTGGTCCCGCGAAAAGTGATAGATGTTGCCCATATCGTTGAGGGGCGTGTTTTCTTCGGGTGTGACTGTTGAGGATCGGGTGTTGACCCGAAAGATGCCGGACCCGCCAATGAGCCATTCAGACGGACCGACCCGGTGCATGTCCCATATGGGACCTGGTATGGTCAACGGTGCGATCAGGTGATAGGGGTGTTGACGGGTGACAATTCCAATCCCATTGGGCGTGGCGGTAAAAAGGGTGTCTTCTTCCAAAAAGAGCGCCGCGCCGGCACCATGTTCATGGGCCACCATGCTGCTCTTTCCCGCGTGGTGCAGGCGAATGCCATGGCTGTTGGTAGAAAACACAAGGGAGTCTGAACCCCACTCCACAATGCTGCGGCAGCTGTTCATGCCATCGAGGTAGCCTTTGATGCTGTCCTTTATGGTGACTTCGGCGAGGAACAATTCTTCGAAGCCATCCCTTTCTGTGTGGATGAGAGACAGGCCCTTGCAGCTCCCGATCCACGCTTCATTTGGACCGGAAAAATCCATGGCATTGATCAAGGAAGCAAACTGAAGGTGCTCGCTGATTTTACCAGACCATTGTAATGCTCCATCTTGGTTGACAATGGCCAGTTGGTCGTGGGTGAAACACCACATGTCCCCGTTCCAAGGGTTTTTCCGAAAGAAGATTTGGTCATTGAAATCAGGACGGTCCATTGGAAACCAATCGTTCCAATGGCCCAAGAGGGTTGTAGTTCCATCCCAAAGCTGTCGAATCAGGGATCCTTTGGGGTAAGGGAGGGAGCGGTTCAGCTGAAAAAAAACCAATCCATCTCGATCCGCGCGCACAATGGCTGAATGCTCGTCGCCTTGGGTGGGCAGGGAGTTTGAAAACTGGCGGGACTTTAAGTGCCCAATGCTGTCCCCTGTGAAATACAGCACGTCGGTGTTCTTACGCCAACTGCGGTAGAGGATGGGCCAATCGTCTGGGCCTCCGTTCCAAGCGACGAACCGCCTTCCACCGTCGAAAACAGGCGATGGCTTCAAGCCTTCCACCTGAAGTTGCATGGAATCAGGGTGTGGGGTTGCCCACTCTGATATCCGTCCTGGTAGCATGCGCCGATCTGATCTGTTGCTGGTTTGCTTCAATAAGGCGCCCTGAGATAGGGGATGTACTGGATTGAACGTGAAGACCGTGTCGGATTCTTGGTTGTCCACCGCTTGTGAAAGCCGCAGAATAAATTCGTGCTCAGGGGTGGCGGTCAATTTGATGAACACCTGCGACAGCCTCTGTTCAGGTTGCACCATGTCGGCGTACAAATGGGGTGCGAACCGATTGCCATCAAACCTGTCCAATCCCTTGGACGTGGCAAACCACATAAATCCGAGCGCGTCTTTTTCGATGGCAAAAACGCAATTGCTCGACAGGCCGTCAAGGGCATTGTAGGACCTGTGGCTCAATGTGAGCCTTTGTTGGTTGGACGTTGAACCTTGGGCCAAACAACCGGCGTGAATGCCCAAGAGCAACACGAAAAGGGCGGCTATGAAGCAATTTAGGCGCACACATACAAGGTAGCATTTCGCGGAAGATATCTGCGGGCGAAGTCCATAACGGTTTGTCGGATGGCGATGATTCACGACCGCAACAGGCATTGGCTGGGCTTTTCGGTTATCACCAGCCAGGGGCGGAGCGAAACGGTCAATTCAAGCCGGGAGGTACCATCAGTGGAACGGCGAAATACCTGAAAGAAAAGAATCCGGACATCCAGATCTGGGGGGTGGACTCCTATGGCTCTGTCTTCAAGAAGTACCATGAGACCGGATGGTTCGAAGAGAAGGAGATCGATCCTTACATCACCGAGGGCATTGGTGAGGACATCCTGCCGGCCAATGTGGACGGCGATCACATCGACAAGTTTGAGAAGGTCACCGACAAGTATGGCGCTGTCACCACCAATGAGCTGGCTAAAAAGGAAAGCCTTTTCCGCGGTTACAGCTGTAGTTCCGCCTTTCAGGGATTGCGCGGCACCCTCATTGGCATGGCCCGTTGGCGGGGTCGTCAAAGTTGGGAGCTGTGCGATCGGTGCAGTTGTCCTCGTTGTCACAGATGCCGTCGGTGTCGCGGTCATACACGCCACAGACTCCGCCACAGCACTGCAGGTATCCGACAATGGCCCGCCGTTCTACGGGTGGCTGGCCAAAGGCGGAGCCCCCTGGCGCACTGGACACGCCGGGACAGCCTTCTTCGTTGTAGACCATGACCGAATAGAATCCAGGCAAAACTGAAACCGTATCGGTGTCCAGGGAGAAGGTGTAGTCTGCACTGCCATTGATTCCAGTGAGTTCGACTGTCGTGGCTTCGAAAGCAGCGGCTGGGGTGAAGGGGAAGTTGCCTGTGGACAAGGTCAGGCTGATGCGTCCATTGGGCATGTTGAGGCCGGAGGCGGACTGGGTGGTTTCCAACGCTTCGAAAACGGGGGCGGTGTCACAGGTGCCTTGGCAGGCACCGTTGGCGGGGTCCGCAAAATTGTCGGCCGTGAGATCGGTACATAGGTCGCTGCTGTCGCAACGGCCGTCTCCATCGGCATCCTCTCCGTCGTTGGCAGGGTCATAGGTGCCACTGAGACAGTCGTCGCAACCGTCATTGTCGCTGTCCTGACAGACAAACGGGTCGTTGTCGTCGAGGTCAACAGCGGCGCAAATGCCGTCGTTGTCGGCATCGGCAGCACAAGGGGCGCCGTCGCAGTCCTCGCCGGCGGTAGGATAGGTGCAGCTGCCGTCGTCAAGGGTGGCTGTAGCGTCAAAGTTGCAGGCTGTGCTGACGGTGCAGCCAATGAGTTCAGCGCAGGTCACCAACTCAAAATAGAGGTCTGATGTGCCTGCGGACATATCTAGGCCTGAAAAGGCGCCGCCACCGTCGATCAGATTGAGGTTGGGGCCGATGGCTTTCCAGTCGCCTCCGACCAAACGCAGGGCATAGGTCGCGCCGGATTGGAGCGCGGCTGGGACATCGAGCTGGACCAGAATGTCGCCTCCCTCGCCCGGGGTGTCGTCCCAGAGCGTGGCCGAGCCTGCGGTCAGCAAGGTTCCGGAATGCACATCAGCTCCATCCGCCGTCCGCAGCTCTACTGTGAGGGCGTTGGTTGGGGCATCGAGTTGGCGCAAGCGCACAGCAGAAAGGAAGGTGGTTTCTGCGGCGGTAAAAGTCTGGCCGCTGTTGTTGAACCCGATGTAGTTCATGTCAAAAGCGGCCGTGTAGGTGGAGGTTGTGGTGGTGCCTTGGCATTGCGCAGTATGGCAGAGGTCGCTGTCAATGCCGGTTTCGCCGCCGATGCAGCCGCATGTGGGGTCGTTGACAGCGGTGCCTCCGCAGGTGCCGTGACAATCGTAGACCCCGCAGGATCCGTCGTCGATCATGGCACCGGGCGCATAGTTGCAGGCTGTGGGCTCCATGCACCCGTAGCACGATGCAGGGTCGATGCCTGTGTTGCCTCCCACGCATCCGCAACCGGCAATGGTGGTTGCCCCCCCGGCGCAATCGCCGTTGCAATCAATGGGGGCACAACTGCCGTTGTCATGGGTGGCTGCCGGTTCGTAGTTGCAGAAGGAAGGGTCTGTGCACCCCCAGAAGAGCTCTCCTGGGTTGGGGATTCGATGGACGATGCGGAAGGCGAGGTCTTCCGTGGATGGTGCGCCTGAGGAGGTGATGCCGTGGCCATCCGCATAGTTGGTGGAGCAGATTCGCCGGGCATTGCCCGTGGTGAAGCTGAGGCGGTATTGACGTCCAGCTTCCATCGGAATGCCTTCGAAGTCGAGGGACTGCCAATCGTAGGTGCCGGCCAGACAGGGCGTGCCTTCGGCCGACCGGTTGGCGGTGCCGAGTAAGGTGCCGGCCAGGGGGCCATCCTCGCGGTGGAGCTCTACGGATTGTCCTGAGGAGACCAGGAGATTGAATGCGGCCAATGTCAGGAACCCATCCGCAGACATGGTGAAGGTTTGGCCGCTCAGCGTTGCAGAGCAAGGAGTTGCATCATCGTGCGCCAGTGCTTCCTGAATGGTTCCGTCAATGCACTGTTCGGTGCGGATGCCGGTTTCACCACCGATGCAACCGCAGTTGGCATCGATGACCGCCGTTCCGCCGCATGTTCCGTGGCAATCGGCGTAGACGCAGCTGCCATCATTGTGGGTGGCCGATGCATGGTAGCCACTGCATGCCGCAGGATCGGTGCAGCCGAAGACGAGGTCTGCTGCGCAGGTGTGTACCTCCATGACCAGATCGCGGGAGGGTTCGGCTCCCGCTGCATCAAATGCGGTTCCGCCGGCATAATCCGCCACGCATGAGGAGAGTGCTACGCCTTGGTTCAGTTCGATGATGTACCCTTGGCCGTCTTGTACAGGGAGGTTGTTGACCTCGAAAATGGTCCAGGCGTATCCATCTACGCCGCCACCTGTCAAGCAGTTGGCCAAACCTGTGCAGGAGGCGGAAACCAAGTTGCTTACGCCGATCACCTCGCCTGAATTCCATGCGGGAGGTGCGCACGCGTCGGTCGCGGCTTGGTTGCGCAGGGTGACCTGAGCATCGGAAGCGCAGCAGACTTTCAGCCAGATTTGCTTGATGTGGCCGGTGGTGGTGGCCGTAAAACTCTGCCCTTCCATCAGACCGGGACTGCAGCCTGTGCTGTCGCTGGCGATGACCTCCGTGGTACAGCCGTCAATGCAGGCGTTGGCGGGAATGCCCGTTTGTCCCCCGATGCACCCGCAATCGGTCACCACGGCCGACCCTCCACAGTCCCCATGGCAATCTGTTGGAAGGCAGGACCCATCTTCCACGGTGGCGGTGGCGTCATAGTTACAGGCTTCGATATCAGTGCAACCCAGGCAGGATCCGGCTTCGGCCTCTGAGGCGAGACAACCGCAGTCCGGATCGAGGTAGGCATTGCCACCACAATGTCCAAGGCAGTCCAGCAAAAGGCAAGATCCGTCTTCGGATGTGGCCGCAGGGTCATAATTGCATGCCGACGGCGAGGTACATCCAAAGACCAGCGTGGGGTCAGGACAATGGGTCAATTCGAAGACAAGGTCCGTTCCGACCTGTGGACCACTTCCATTGAAGGCTTGTCCATCAGGGTACCCGACGCTACATCCAGTGGCTGCGGCCCCTTGAACGAGGTGCATCACGTATGGGGTACCCGCCTGCAGTCCGAGGTCGGAAAAGGTGAAGGTGCGTTCTATGTAGTACTGGAAGCCGTGGACACTCACGTAGCACTCCGCCACAGAACCAACCGCAGGGAAGGTGGCGTCGGCCGTGCCGATGCTGCTGCCTTCCGCCCAGTCACTGCCATCGCCGTTGTACTGGCGGATGGCGAGTTGGCTTTCCGTGCCGGAGCAAACGGTCAGCTGGATGGAAGTGAGGTTCCCGTCGGATGGCACGGTAAAGGTTTGGCCTTTCATGAGGCCGTATCCGCAGGCGGCGCCGCCATGGTCCATGAAGACTTCACCCTGACATTGTCCAGATGCGGACAAGGCCGAGCCCACCACCCAGAGGAGGGCGGCCAAGCGGTGAAGGATGGGGTTCAAGTGATGCATGGTGAGGGTGTTGCCCCCTCCCGCAACGGGGAGGGGATAACGATCATTTGATGACACGAACGGTGCGCTGTCCTTGTGCAGTCATGGCCCGGACGAAGTATACTCCGCTCTCGATGCCGGCAGCGACCCATCGGCAGGGGCCGTTGAGCATCTGGTCGCAGTCGAGCACTTCGACCAGGCGCCCGTTCGCATCCTCGATCCGCAAGGATTGTACGGGCAGGGTGCCGTGCCAATGGATGGTCAGTTCATCGCGGAACGGATTCGGGTAGGCGATGAGGTCGCCATCCAGATCCGGTGTGCTGAGGCCCGCTTCTGAGAAGCGCAGAAGGAAGGGCGCCTGCAGGTCGCCGCGCAAACGCGTGGCTTCGAATGTGGTGCCTTCGTCGGCGACGTATTCGAGGTCGGTGAGGCCAGATTTCCAACGGAAGTGCAGGAGGTCCGAGGTGCCCACCTCGCCATAGACGGTGAGGAAGTACAGCAGGCCCGCATCGCTGTCGAGCGGGATGGCCTGTCCAACACAGCGGACAAAGCCTTGCCCGTCTTCCACGAAGGCACCGAGCGCATCGCCCAAGCCTTGGGGCTGCGATGGGGGCAACTCGAGGCGGACGACCATGTTCATGGTGCCTTCGAGTCCACGGACATCTTGTTCTGGCCACGCGGCATCGGGAGCCGCTGTGCCGTCGAAGGAATTGTCCGTGCGCCAGCCTGCATCGTAGAAGGCGCCTACGACGGGCCATTCGAGGGTGCCGGCCGGTGCCGCTGATGCCGCATCGACACTGGTGAGATCACCCAATCGCATGCGGTAACCGTTGCCGGGTCGCATTGTGCCCAACGATCCGATCCATTCGCCGTCTCCCGCGTAAAGGGCAAAGCCTTCGTAGCGGCTCTTGACGAGGTCGTCGAACTGCAGTACGGTGTCGGCGTCGGCGAGCCCCTGCATGGCGTCTTCCACGGAGAGGGGCACCTGGGGGAGATAACCGAGCTCATTCCATCCGACCACAAGGTCCTGCGGGTGATCGAGTGGATGGGCGGCGGGCCCGATGTTGCGCAAGGTCCACGTCGTGTCCGCGTCCGATTTCATTTCCACCTGATATCGCATGCCCAGGTCAACGCTACTCGAGGCCGCAGCGGGCAAGCCGGTCGGTGTCCAGACTCCGGCAGTGCGGAAGGATCCGACGCCGTGGCCTTTGACGTTGAGCAGGTCGGCTTCGGGCAGGCTGGCAAAGGCCTTCTCGACCTCCATCATGCTGCCGTCATCCTCGGACACATTGAAGCTAACCCAGTTCCAACCGGGCAGCAGCTGCGTCACGGACTCCACTTTTTCGGAGGCGTTGAGCAGCAGGGGCTGGAACAGGCTGCTGTATCCATCTTCATTGGGATGGACGGTCAGCGGCTCTCCGGACAGGTCAGGCCAGTGCGCATCGACTTCGGCGCGGATGGCTCCGGTCCGGGCATCCCAGATGCGGAACTCGATGGCTTCGGCGGCTTCGTCATCGTTATAAAAGACGGAGACAAACGCGAGCTGTTGGTCGGCCACACTGAGGTCGAGTGGCGAGAAGCCGCGCAATTCGTCACCGATGTAGGCCAGAACGATGTCGCGGGGGTTGTCGCTGGCGATGCTGTTCTTGTAGGCGCGGGCCACAACGGGCATCACATTGGTGAAGTTCATGGCCTCTACCGTGAATTCGGGTGCTTCGAGGTACACATCGATTTCCATCGTAGTGCGCTCGCCATAGCAGAATCCGCCGGTGGCGTTGGTGCCGCAAGGGATGCCCCCTTTGAGCAGTGCATCCACCAGGAAGGTGCCCACATCGAGTGGCCCTTCGGCGGTGAAGGTGATTTCGATCTCGCTGTCCGCAGGCAACGTTCCGCTGAGCGGAGACACTTCGATCCAAGAGGGCAGCCCTGCGATTTCAAAATAGCGCGTTTCATTGCCCACGTTGGCGATTGTGGTGGTGATCATCAACCCATCTTCGGGCTGTCCCTCCCACGTGAGGAAGGCGTCGCCCCACTTGAGCGGGTTGCGGTCAATGCGCATCTCGAAGGTCAGGTCGGACGCCGTGGTGTTGCCGGCGGCATCGCGCAGTCCCGACTTGGGCAGCGTGAAGGTGACGAGCTGGTCCTCGTACTTGTACAAGGCGTCTTCGTTGAGCTCCAGGATGCACTCGTCGTGCAGGGAGTTCCAGCTCACTGAAGCCACGTCGCCGCTGGCGCCGAGGGTCGATTGCGGTTCTGCCTGCATGAGCGGGGCATCGGCGCTTTGGACGATGGAAGAGACCTCCGTGCTGCCCATGGCGTTCAGCCAATCCTTGGCGAGGAACGATTGTGGCATGGCCAGCGATGAGGGGTCGTTGTAGTAGAAGTACCCGTCCCACGCGGTGTAGGTGTATGCCTGGTCGGCCTCTACTGCATCGTCCCCTGCGCTGCGCGCTTCGAAGGGGGCGTGGACCACGAGGTTGTCGTAGCCATACACCCCGTCGCGTTCGCGCTCCCGGATGGTCTGCACAGGGACGGCCGTACTCCAGACCCGCAACTCGTCAAACTTGCCGGTGAAAGGCATGTCATAGCTCGTGGGTCCCGCATTGAATTTGCGCGCTCCGACAAACAAGTTGAGGGGGATCATCGAGCCGTGGCTGTAGGCTGCATCGGAGTCTATGCCGTCTCCATCGAGATAGAGGTTGACAGCGCCGTTGTGGTGCCGTACCAGGGCAATGTGGTGCCACCGGTCCGTGAGGGTCGACGGTGTCCGCAAGGTGTCGTTGCCATTGGCCACGATCAGGTGTCCGGCTGCATCGGTCTCAAAAGACCACGAGTTCCATTCTGTGTCCAGGCTCGGGTCCGCGCTTCCGTTGACGCCAAGGATGGCTTCGTTCGGTCCTCCTGGCTTCATCCAGAATTCGAGTGTCGTGCTCCGCGATCCGACAGGCGTGAAGTTGATGCCCGCCAGCGACGGGACCATGTCGCCTGTATTGCCGGCAAAGTCGAGGGCTTGGGCGCCTGTGGTATTGAACCAGTTGGCTTCCATCTGTACGTCGCGACCTCGGGCTTCCTCTACGGGCACCCCACTGAGCTCATCGAGCGGGAGCCAAACCTGCAATCCAAGCTCTTTGCCTGTCAACTGAAGGTTGGGTGTCATGGAGAGCTGGGTCTCCCGCTGCGAACTCCACATGCGGATGTCCTGTAATGGGAGCGGCAAGGGGGTCCCGGTGGCTTCACCGTTGCTCCATCCATTGCCCCAGGTGACCCGCTTGGAGGACAAGCCAGCAAAAGAAAGCGATCCCAGGGCAGGCAACCCTGTCCCGTTGAGGTCAAGGGAGATGTCCACCGCACCGGCGTCAGCTGCGGGCTCGAAGATCAGTTCGAAGGTGTTCCAGAAAGGGTTCCAATTGGTGCCTGCCTGCAGCGGAATGACCAACGTGTCGGCATCGACGACGGCACCATTGGCGCGGTGCACGACCGCGAGGTGACCGGCATCGACAAGCTCGGCACTGAGGCTCGCCAAGGCTTGGTCGCCCTGGGTAAAGACCACACCGGAGGGCAAGCCCGTCGGCACACTTTCGCCACCTGCCCAGAGTTTCCAAGACATGGACCAACCTGCCGCATCGAGCGCAGGCCCTTGGGGTATGCCCAAGTATTCTCCGGCTGTGAACTGAAGGCCGCCTGAATTCTCGATGTAGTTGGCGTTCATCGTGGTCATCATCCGCACCGAATCTGGATTCAGCGAAGCGGTGGGAGAGAAGGTCTCCATGGCCTCCGACCAACGCAACGTCAGCTCATCGCCCGGACGGTAGAAACCATCGGCAGGCATTGGGTTGCCGTAGAGCTCAGGCCGCACGAAATCAACGGTGCCTGCGATGACATCCGAGATTTCGTCTACGGCAAACTCGCTGGCGCATTGGGTGATGGCCCGCAGCTCAATCCCGCCTTCGTAGCCTTGGCATTGGCCCGCGAATCCGTTGCAGATGTCCGGTGCGTCGAGCGGATTCCAAGTGAAGTTGAAATCCTGTACCCGCCCATCTTCATCGGCCACTGCAGTATTGGCGGCGTTGGTTCCCGTGATGGTGGTCCATTGCGTGGTGCCGGTGGGGCGGTACTGTACGATGACCGGATCTCCGTCATCAGGGTGCTGCCAGTTGGTGTAGTCGTTGCGGGCGATGTCCACGGCCAAGGGCACTTTACCTTCGGTGGAGAAGTAGGCGCCCGAAGCCACCAAATCGAGGTTGGCCGACCAATTCTCCAGCGGAGCGGTCAGCGCCACATCCGAGCACGCCGGCTCGAAATTGACATACACCCTCGCCTCGTCCTGGATGTTCCAGTCGCACACCGACAACATGATCACATCGACCGACCCACTCATGAACTCCGGACTCTCCACCCCGCTGTGGTGGATCGTCACCGGCGCATAGGTCGGTCCCGCGGACCAGGAGGGATTTACCTGGTATTCCACTGTCGTGGAGGTCTGCCCCCCGATGAAGACCTGTGCTCCAAGGGTGTTGTAGAAGATGTCGTTGTAGAAGACATAGTTAGTGGGACCACCAAAGGGATAGGGAGTGTCATTGCGCACTTCCATCGTCAGTCCGATCGGCTCGTCCATGAAGGAGGTGATCGGCGGATTGATGGTGTCCATTCCCGTGTAGACTGTTCCGTCCGGGGCAGTGTACGACAAGGTGATCTTCGGTACCTCCATGCGGATGGGTTCCGGCTGCACTTGGAGCTGCTCGAGCTTCCCTGGACTGGTGGGTTCGAGGATGAGGTCGCACAGTTCTTGATCCAGTGCCAAACCGGGGTCCTCCGGAACCAAAGTTGCATCAAATCCGCTCCAAGCCGTGTCCGTATCAAACTGGAAATCATCAATAACTTGATCCCTCCAAACTTCGTGTAAGACTTGGTCGGCGATTGTCATTATCGCCGCTTTTGCAGTGACTACTGCTGCTGTAGCAGCCCCATCAATATTTCCTTTGACTGCTGCATAAATGGCGATACCGGTCTGAACGGCAAGGATTGCGGGAACCAGAAGAGTTGAAACTGCGCTTGAAGGCAATCCCATCACATTCGTAGATAGTGTGTCATCAAAAGGGCCAGATGGGATTCCGCCCCATGAATTGTCATTATCACTTTCACTATCGCTGGATGTCGATTCCAGTGGGACCACTTGCCATTCTTCGGGGTCAAATTCTCGCGTTATGGTGTAATTGTCGAGACTCTCGCAATTCAGGACGCCATTGTTGGCAACGGGGTTGTAGTCGCCCGGTATGAGGGCAGGGTACCATTCGTGGAATTTGCTAGGTTCTTCGTGTGTCCAAGGGCATGAAGCGGCTCCTCCGAGATTGAGGAAAATGGGTCCATTCATACCGCGCCCGGGGATGACAGCAACGAGAAAGAAATCCTGTTCATCGTCATCACTCAAGGTGAAAGAATATCCCATGCTGGTTTCATTGGACGAGCTGTTTTTACGAGTTTCTGTGACTGTTTTGAAATGTTCTTGATTGCTACTGTATCCCAAACCATTAATAGTTGACTTTGAGTCCACTATTCCGGAGGATTCAGAAGACAAAGTCGTCGTTCTGGTGACTTCTTCGAAGTTGGATTTCGATACGCTTTGGGTATAGCTCGCACCTCCACCACTGAATGAAAGGAAGAAGGGTTCAAAGTCGGCCTCGCTCCACAATGATGCGTCGCTGTTGAGAGGCGTCATGAGAAGGGTATCACCGTCCTCAGTAGTGATGGATGAGAAATCGTCCAGAGAAAATGAATTGAAGTCTGCTGAGGATGACTCCAGGTTTTCGCCCCAATTGGATAAGTTATCGGGGTCTGAGAATTGATCCAAATTGTCAAAGAGTTTCTTGCGCTCTTGGATTTTCTCCAATTCGTTCTCTGCCAGAATTTTGAACCAGGCTGCGATTTGATTATTGAAGAATCGCACGGAGTCTAATTGGGATGCTCCGTTGTATTGGTACCCAGGACCTACCCGATCATCTCCCGTGACTTGGTCCAATAGCAGTCGATTCAGGATATCGGATGGGTAGTTTGCTGAATTCAGGAAGTCAAAAGCGGAAAGTGCATTGTCTGGAGCATTGTAACCCCTCAGAATAGTACTGGCTTTGTCAGGGAAATCATCTATTCCGTTCATCACGATCATCGTGTCCTGCATCCACTTTTGATGAAAAAGGTCCCATCTATGATCGTCGTTGTTAGCGAGCATCATGCCGGGCGGGTAGCTCCACCCAAGTTGGGAATAAGGCACGTTTGAAGGGGTTCCGTCTGGCCAAGCGTAGAGATCTGGATGGCTTTGGAAATAGTCATTTCGTGCCAATTCCAACAGGGGAATATCTACAGATTCTATGGTGTATTGTGTTTTTAGAAAGTCGCTCGCAGGAAGTTGACTTAAGGATACACGATCCACCCAGGCTGGCATGAAATCAATGAACTCGAGAAGACCATTTTCTGCATCCCATTCTCCTGCTTCTGTGATTCGAATGAATGGTACAACGTCTGCTACTCCATTGGAATCCAAGTCGCGGATTTGTACGTAGCTCTTGTTCGACATGTCCAGTCCGAGGGCGCTCGCACGGATTGGACCAGACAACGCTTGAATAGATTCATCTACTGTCAATAGCTCAAAGCTTCGCATCACACCCATGGAAGTGTTGGTGACTTTTCCGTAAAAAAGGTCTTGGTTGATGCCATAATCCATGTTTTGCTCAAGGTCCGATGTGCTGATGGTCTCATCGAATTCGAAGGTTTCCTTTATGTCTACTCCACCGGCACTATTCTCGGAATATTCTTCTTTGTGCTTTATGTCTTTTCCGGTTTCGGTGTTGATTTCGGTGGAGAACTGCAGTCCCACGCCCAGCGGAGCCACCTGATTACCATCTGCTACTTGTTTTTTCAGCTTGAAGTGGGTGTTTTTTGCTCTGGCACGTTTCTCAGTGAAGCTCATGGACATGCCTTTGGAGTAGCTCAGTTTGGATCCCGACACCAGGGTGCAGGAGCTGCCGTCGCCAGGGGGGTCTCGCAAAATCCACTCGAGATAAGGGTCCCTCGATACAGGGACTCCGGCAACCTCTTCAAATGAGCCGAGAATGATGGCCGTGAATAGACTATGCTGATAAATGATTTCGCCTGCAGGAGTTTTTAAGAGACTTGGTACTGTTGTGAGGTCATCATCTGGTTTTATGATTTTTTCAAATGGCCGCCATTGTGCTTTTGGAATGTCTCCGAGCATCAATTGGATGGACAATTGGGCGCGAGGAATTTGGTCGTTGAGATTGAAGGTGGGCTCGATTCCATAGAAGCCATAGGTGAAACCTGAACTGTCTTCCGCGGTCAGCTCCACTTGAAGAAATTCTTGGCCCACATCGCTCGGCTGGGCATCCATATCGATCGAGCTTCCCAGACCATTCAAAATGGCCAGCTGGTAATTGTTGCCCCACAAGATGTCAGAGGATGCAAAGTCATAATGAGTGCTGTCAGATTTCAGGAATTGGGTTTTGTATTCCTGAACGGGTTTGACATTCATGCAATACAGCATGTTTGATTTGATTACCGGGAGACCCATCAAAAATGGAATCGCACCATCGAATGAAGCTTCCGAATCAAGTTCGTCTTCTTGGCTGGTTCGGTATTGCTGATAGCTCACAAGAGATTCGGCAAGAGGACTGGCAAAGAGGCCATTTTCATTGTCTATTGTCAAATGAGTCTCGCCTAGGAATACGTCCTCGAGCGGCTCATAAATGTGTTCATGGCGATTCCGACTGCACACTCCAGAGTCATCGGCAGATGTTTGAAGGACTCGTATGGTAGGGTCTGGCCGATGAACGAGGTCAATGCGATGGTAGGCATCCTCTGGTAAGGCATCCCCGCTGATGGATTTCCCGGGGTATTGCAACTCTTGGTTCCATTCGGTTTTTGCTACGGTCTTCCATTGTGCGTAGGCGGGGTCGTTGATGTTGTAGTTGCCTTCGCCGTCGTCTTTGGTGGCGTCGCGGAAGGCATGCACCCAGCTGTCGACGGGTTCACCTTCCCAGCCCATCACATCAAGGTCGCTGTAGTCGTTTTTGGAGAAGATGGCGGGGAAGCCCGCGGCATCATGGGGTGTCGCCATCCGGTAGTGGCCCGGTGTGACCAGGACGTCGTATTGTCCCTTGATGTCCGTGGTCACTTGTACGGCAGGGCAGGTGTGGGCGAGAGAGAAGCTTTCGCTGTTTTCGACCGGGTTTTCCTTGACCAACTGGAATGAAGCGATACCGAGGTTGTTTTGGGAGGCGTCCCACTCCTTGGCCGCTTGAACTTCACCTCCGATCACGCGGCCCACAATCCTGCGGGTGGTGACGTCGATGAATTGGAATTGGGGATCCACACTCCCATCGAAATTGCGGGGGGAGGGTCCTGTGACGTAGACCACCTTTCCGCTGGTGGGGGTGGAATTGAAGGTGTGGTCATCATCCGTTCCTTCCTCATCAAGGTGGGTAAAGATGGGCTCGATGGTGTGCTCGCCCCGGCTCACCGAGATGGTCAGGCGGCCCAATTCGTCTGTTTCGAAAGGCTCTTGCTGATCGTCTCTCAGGAGTGTGCCGTCGACTTTGAACCGGACGCCTTTGACCGGGCAATCGGAGGCCATGGGGTCGCCGGTGCCGGAGTAGTCCGGGTGCCCGGTCTGGATGTCCTGGTAGTGGACATTCAGGTCCACTTCGAAGGCCGAAACGTCCGTGAAGTCGATGTCCGTGGAATTGAGAACCAAATCGCCCACCAGCGCCAAAGATTGCGGAGGCATGAAGTCGTGGGCGAAACCGCCGGAGGACTTGGCGGGGATGACGTCGAAAATGGTGCTGGCGCCCACGTATTTGACGTTGCCGATGCTGTACTTGCCGTCGGTCTGGGCGGTGTTGTCGAAGTTCTTGAGGGACAACGGCGTGGCGTTCCGGTAGTGGTTGTGACCGTCCCAAGCTGCATTCACGGTGGTTACACCCGCCTCATCGATCTGCTGGTGCAGGATGTGGGCGTGGTTCTTGGTCCAGCTGTCTTGGTCCTGCCCGTATTTGGAGCGGTCGTAGAGTGCATTGCCGACGTTCTCGTCCAGGTCGAGCATCCAGAACAGGCCCTCGGTAAGGGGGTCGGGGTATTGGTGCATCCAGAAGTCCGCGGCTTCGCGGGTCGTGTAGGGGTCGAGGCGGTCTTCCCCGTAGGCGAGGGGCGAGGCCGCCCTGAATCCGCGGATCTCGTCGAGGTGCCAATGGCCGGTGGACAGTTGCTCCACGATGAACTGCTCGCCTGTGCAGGAGATGTCACAGGGTGTGTACAGCGAGGCGAACGGATTGAAGTTGCAGGCGGTCTCCAGTCGGCTGCACCCCGGGATGCACGTTCCCCAGGGGGCAGTGCGCACGGAGAATTGTCCGCCTGAAGCCGAGCCGATGGCGGTCAAACCCGCAATGACCCCGGCGCTGTCGGCCGCGGTGGTCAGGGCGCTGTAGGCGAAGAGTGGCTCTGACAAAACGGCCGTGCCGTTGAGGCCGCCCAGGCCCCGAAGGTGCTTGCCGGCCATGTGGTCCACGAATTGGCCCGTGTTGTTGGGAACGAGGACAGCGGCGAGGGCATCGAGCGGCAGGTTGGAAGTTCCCTGCCATAGGCCCTGCTGGTTTTGGAGAGCGCCATCGGCATAGAGACCGTCGGTGCTGATGCCTTCGAACAGTGCGGTTTGCTGAGCGGGCAACAAGGATGAGGTCCACAGTGAAGCACCGTGTACCGTGACCTGCGCGGTGGAAGTGGCGCTACCGAACCGGATGGAAGCTGGATCGATGTGGTCGATTGGCGCCGAGTATTGGCCTTCCGCGGTGAAGTCGAAGGTGCGGGTGTTGTTCCACGGTTCGGCATCGCCGTTGTTGAGGTCGGTCGAGCGCACGGTCAGGATGCCGCCCGTGGCGGCTGTCATCTCGAGCACGGCTTGGTACCATTGGCCGGGCTGCAGTCCGAAGACGTTGTAGACGTTGCTGGGCAAGCTGTCGTAGCGGGCGAGGGCGCCGGGGGTTGAGCCGGTGCCGGTCATCGCGAGCCGGGTTCCGGTATACCCGAGGCGCAGGGGGCCCGCGTCGGGATAGGCTTCCGGGATGCTGGAGAGGACCAGCGACTTGGAGGGGTCGTTGCGGTCCGTGAGGGTGAGCAGGTCGGCGGTGCCCTCCGCGGCCTTGAACCAGAAGGCCAGGCTGAATCCGGTGGTGGCAAGGTGATCCGCTCCGCCCGTACCCAAGGCCAGTTCATAGGTGCTGCCCGGTGCGATGCCGATCGAATAGCACTCCGCACAATCGGTCAGGACAGTGACAGCCTGGTCGGCGGTGTTGACTGCACAACCGGCAGACAACACGCTGAAGTCATATTCACCATTGACCACTTCGCTTGGTAGGTATTGGATGCAGTTGACGTATTCCTGACCGCGGTCGTTGCGAACGGAGAAGTTGCCACTGAAATCATTGGCGTCCGTCTCGGACCCGGTGGACTTGTCGAGCACGCGGATGCGGTAATCGCCAGGGACGAGCTGTGTCGTCAGGACCGGCATGGAATAGGCGTAGGTCGAGGCACCTGTGGAGTCCAGCCCGTCGGTGTGCAGTACGGCCAATTCGCTGTCGAATCGGGCTACCTCCACTTCGCTTCCACCGTCCATCCGGTAGATCACGGGGAATTCATCGGGTGTGGCGGAGGCATCGGAGAACCAGCGCACGGAAATGAGGTCGCCCGTGGCGACTCCGCTGTAATCGCAGGCCCCCCCGATGCCAAGCGGCAGGTCATAACCCGCCGGCGCCGCAGCGATCAACGGGTCGGCGCATCCGGCATCCTCGGCGGCATAGGCCTCCATGCAGAACTGTGCACTGCCATTGATGAGCAGGGGGTTGAAGTTGGCGCTGAAGGGGTCGGTGCAGGCCGTATCGGGCGCGACGGCTCCATTCCAGGTGAAGCTGTGCCAGCCGGCCCGCAGTTCCTCGTAATTCTCCGGGGTCATCTGCAGGAATTCCAGTGTCTGCTCCGTTCGCGTCACCTTCTCGACTTGGTCGGGATGGGCGGACAGGGTCAGGCTGTATCCGATGCCATTGGCGGTGCCCTCCTCGAGGGTGAGGAGGACGTGGTGCCACTCGTCGAACTTGAATTCGATGTCCGTGAAATCCCGCCGGATGTTCTCCTGGCGCAGGTTGAGTCGGTAGTGGCCCGGGGCCGCATCGGCCGTGTCGCCCCAGAGGGCGAAGGCCTCGATGACATTGCCTTCGGCATTGGTCATGTTGGCGGCCATCAACGGGTCCGGATTCGGTCCTACGTCCGTGCTTTCCCATTTGATCCACTGGGAGAGCGTCATGACCTCTCCGTTCTGGGTCGTGTGGATGTCAGGCCAGGTGAGGCTGGAATTTTCGGTGAGCCCACCGAGGTTGAATGCGATGTAGTGGTCGTCTCCGAGCTGGATGGACTTGCGGGCGTCGTTCTGCCCTTGCGGCTGCAGTTCCACCCTCACGTCTCCCGAGGGGGTCACGCCGTCCTCGTAGAGGATGGTGCCCGATACCGCACCGAAGGAGGAGCGAAAGCCGATGTCGTTGGGGTAGGGTGGGAAGAACTCCACGCTCACCTCGTTGCCGTTGCCATCCCCACAGGTCATGAGGGCGCCCACTTTGTATTCATAGAGCAATCCGGCGGCAAGGTCCTCGTCCTCATAGGTCAGCAGGTCCTCCGTGGAGAAAATCTGGGTCCAGCCGACGCCGGTATCGACGTGGGTCGTGTAGAGCCTGCGGTAGATGCGGAACTGGTCCACGAGCTCTTCCTGGTCGGTGGCATTGCCCCATTGGAGCTTCACCTTGAAGGGATAGTCGCCCTTGCTGACTTCGATTTCCTCCTGGAGCACACCGTCGACGGTCCAGGGGGTATTGATGTCGCCCATGATGTGCACGCCCACGGGAGGGCCGGCGTAGTAGGTGCCGCACATGTCCTGCTCGACGCGGTACTGCACCTGCTTGCACTTCCATGGGTAATCCGGCAGCGCGTCCTGTATGGTGAAGGGATCGACGGTGCCGTCGACGTCGGCGTCGAGGTTGCGCCATGATGTGGCTTGGCTGCGGTCCGTGGTGGCCTGGTAAGTGCCGTCGGTCTGCTCCACGAGATAGGACCATCCACCGTCGGGGTCATCCGCATCGGCAGCATCGCGACGTTGGATGCGCAGGTATCCGCCGGAGGAGGGGAACTGGTCATTGAAGGTCAAGGTCAATTCAGTCACGGTGCCGACCCGTGCGGTGTCGGGCACGAGGTTGGCTTGCACGAGGGGGTCGATCTCGGTGCAGAGGACCTGTCGGTTCTGGATGTGGTTTTGGCTGAACAGGGCTGTCCTCCGGGCTGGGGTAGCCCAGAAGGCCATGGCGGACACGTCGACGGGCTGTCCGGGCTGGAATCCCGCGGCGGTGAGCACATCCATCGGGATGGAGGTCCGAAGGCTGTCCTGGATGAGGAAGGGACAATCCTTGTTCATGAGCGGGTGGTCCTCCGAGTTGACCGTCACGGCATACTTGACCGACGGATTGTCCACGCTGGTGACCTCCACGAAGAGTTCCGCGTAGCCCTCCACGCCGTTGGGGAAGCCCCAGTAGGGCAGGCTGGCGGCAACGGCGTCGGCACCTGTGTAGGGCACATCCTCAAAGGTCTCCCCATCGTACAGGGGCGCCGTGATGGGGAAGCTGACATGCAGCTCTCCTTCGGCAAAGGTCCCACCGGCTTCATAGCGTGTGGCGAGGTGGTGGGACTGAAAGGATTGGACGTCGGCGTGCTCCGCCCAGAGCCCCATCGAGTCCACACTGCCCTCCAACGGCCGGATTTCCGGCAGGTCCACGAAGGGGTAGCCCAATGTCTGTAGGACTGGCGTCTCCCTGATGCATCGAACCGCATTACCAAAGTAAGAGCCAGTTGGACTTAAGGAAGGCTGGGTACCCCCCGCACCCAAGAAAAAAGTTGTGGTATACGAATCACCGCCCCCGTAGGGGTCCGGCACCCATCCGCCCTGCCAAGGTTCAAGTCCACCAGTCCAGTACCCACCATACAAACCGATGTTGTAGCCGGTGAATGACGTATTGGAAATAATGACTCCATGTGCTGTTCCATTGAAACCGAAGGCGTCGAATCCTTGGTGCACGGCCAAGGAATGATTGAACCCTTCGGCGCTCATCAAGGCCTGGGCGGATTGGCCGGGGTATGCGGCCTCAGCAAAGTCCCAGAGGGTCTGGAATTGGGCTACGGAGGGGAGCCTCCAACCTACTGGACAAACACCACCCCAGCCAAGAGGTCCTGCCTCTGCCGTCGTGTGGCCCTGAACGGCGAATGAATTGTAAAGCCTTCCGAAAATGGCCTCCAGCTCATGGTTGGGTGCAGGACAGACCCCTGAATAGGAATAAGCGGGGTTGCAACCTTGCCAGTTCCAATCGTTGCGCCTCGGAGCTGAATTGGCATCCCAGAAGGGCCCGGCTATCGTGTGGTATGGTGAAACAATGGCTCCCCCGTCGTTGCGAGATGCAGTGCGGACATTTTCGGCGAACCAGCATTGATCGCCGATGGCGACAACGTCGTAAGAGAAATCCCCGAGGTAACCCGCGACGGGATCCTGACAGTCGTTGCCCCCGACGTCTTGGCGGACGAGGCCATCCAGAGCGTTGAAGTCGGCCGATGCAAGGTCGAGGTCGCCGAAGTGGTATCCGGCGATGAGGGTGTCCGTCATGGCGGTGCCATCGGAGGCAAAGGCGGTGGCGGTGTAGGTGGCGGCATCACCGTACATGTCGGCCACCAGGATGGGGTCTTCCACCACGGCGGCCCATTCCTGCCATTGGGTCGGGTCATCTTGGAACGTGGTGATTTCCGTCCATTCAGGCAGTCCACCCTCGGTGGGGGTGAGCAGGTCGACCATCGATTCGGGAAGCGGGGGCTGGCCGTTGATGATGAGGAAGGACAACGCGGAGCCGGTTGTGCTGCCTGTCTCCACTTGGATCTGTGCACCTGTGACGGGCAGCGTGACCGTATCTGAAGTGGCGGAATGCGGGATATCCAGGCCCGATTGGATGACCGTGATGATGGGATCACTGCCGTCAGTGCGCACGAGTTCACCACCGGACATGCCCGTGCCGTTCAATCGGAGGGCGACGTGGTGTTTGTCCCGCGCGAGGTCGAAGACGTCGAAGGCGAAATCGGAGGGGCCATCTGAAGAGGACATGGGCCGCAACTGGAGGCCCGTGACGCCCGGCCCGAGATCGGGATTGGTGGGGAACAATGCGGGGAGCTGCGGGACAATCCCGGAATACAACGTGGATATTTCCGCGTCCGTGAGGGCCCGGCTCCACATGCCCAGCTCATCTAGGTACCCATTGAACACTTCACTGTAGCTATAGGTGTCCGAACCAAAATGGAACTGGGTGGGAATGTTGGAAGGGGTGGCACTGCCCAGGGTGGTGGTGAATTCGATTTGATCATCCACGATCATTTCTACGAGCAGTCCCGTCTTCCGGATCACGAGGTGGTGCCAATCGGTGTCCACGAAGGTGTTGGTGCTGGCACCGGCGGCCACATGGTTCCAGGTACTCCCATTGCCGAAGAACAATGCCAGTTTTTGTGCAACTTGGTAGTTGTAATTCACCGCGATTCCAGCGTGGGGCGATGTGTTGAAGGGGGTCTGATTCTGTTGGGTCGGATTCAAGTTCCGGTACCAGAATGAAATGGTGAATTCATCGGCTCCGATGTCGAAGCCGTTGATGGTCACATCCTGCCCGGCGGAGGGGTCAGTGAAGTCCGCACACCCCCCGATGGCGCCATGTCGGTCTACTGCAGGGGTGTTGGTGCCGGCATTCCATCCATTGCCGGAAAGGTCGGTCCAGATTCCGTTGTTCAAAGGATAGAAGGCCTCCAAGGCATCGTCGGCGGGGATGTGGTCAGGAATTTGTGCCGCGGCGGGAAGGATCATGGAGAGCATGACCAGTACAAGAACGGCGAGGCCAATTCTTGAGGTGGCTGCTTGCTTAAAATCGGAGACGCAGAGGGCGGTTTTGGCGTCCATCGGGGAGCACGTCGCGGTAAAAGAAGGCATCAGCATAAGGTTGCCTCCAAGCTAAATCGGACCGGGCCTCAGTGCGCAAAGCGGACGTCAATAAGGCGGAAGGTTGCTGAATTATTGGTCATTAAAACCACAAATAATTATTCCGAACTTGTGATTATATAATTTTGATTGAATTGGGCATTGACATTGGGAGCAGATAATGTGCGCTTCGAATCAATGAAGGCACACCCTCTGGTTTTTGGCCGTCTGCGTTCCATCAATTTTCGCGGCGGGTCACCGATTCCTTGAGGGCTTTTCGGTGAGAGCGACTGACCTTGAAAACCTCGTGCCCGAGGTGCACCTGTTCCGTTTCCAGTCTGGTGACGAAGGCGGTGTTGATGGCCTGGCTCCGGTGGATTCTGAGGACGCCATGTTCTGCCATTTCATCGCAGAGTTCTCCCAAGGGTCTTCTGGTGACCAGAACACCCTCAACAGTATGGATTTCGGTGTAAACGCGGTCGCTCTTGAGGTGTCGGATGTTCCGGATATCCACCCGCTCCCATTCGCCGCCTACGTTGACGAAGATGCGCGCAGCTTCCTTCTCTTGCTTGCGCCGCTTCATGTTGGGTTGGAATGGGCCGGCGACTGTAGGCTCCGAGGTGGATTTTCTGGCCGCGATCAGGGTGAGGGCGGCTTTTAATTCTGCCCTTCTGAAAGGTTTGACCAGATAACCACTGGGGTGGGTTTCTGCCACCTCTTTCAATGTCCTGTCATCGGAGTAGGCCGTGAGGTATATGTAAGGAATGTGGTGTTCCGCATCGAGGTGGTGCGCAAGGTCAATGCCCCTTTCCCCGCGTTGCAGGTGAATGTCCAGCATGACGACATCGATGGAGTTGTGGTCGAGCAAATGATGGGCGCGGTCGAGGTTGCTCACAGGAGGCAATGGAGTGTGCCCGAGTTTCCGAAGTTGCACGTGAAGGCCCTCACCGATGACGGCGTCGTCCTCTACGATCATGATGCGCAGCCCCTTGCTCATGGTCCAATATCCTTATTGCCCGGTGGCAGATCCTTTTTTCGTGAAACGCTGCTCCCTGTCGCCTGTTTTGTGTTGCGAAACGCAAAGCTGATGTTGAATTTCCAAGTGGCACGGTTTTCAGGATCGAGTTCCAATTGGCCTTCAAGTTGTGCTGTGAGGTTGCGTATGAGCTTGATTCCGAGTGTACTCTCCATTGCGGGGTCCAATGCCGAGGGAAGCCCTGGTCCGTTGTCTTTATACAGGAGTTTGATGCGGTCATCTGGCATGACTTCCCAATGCACGCCGATGCGCAATGGGTTCGCAATGGTTCTTCCGTGTCGCAGGCTGTTGGTGACGAGTTCGTTGAGCAGCAGCCCAAAGGACTGGGCACATTCAATGTCGAACAGGACTTTATCGCCTTGGATGTCCCATTGGACATGGTCGGTTTCATCGACGAGGCCATCCTGCACATGTGTAGCGTACTCATGGATGAAGTCGGTCAAATTGACTTCTCGCGCCTTTGCGTCGAGATAGAGGTGCTTGTGGATCAAAGCGATGGACTCCAGGCGCAACCTCCCTGTGGCCAGCGCTTCTTGCACTATTGGAAGCCGCTCTTGGTCGGCCTGTAATTCCATGAGGTCGCCCATGATTTGCAGGTTGTTTTTGACCCTGTGGTGCAGTTCCTTCAAGTAGGTGTCTTTGGCTTCGAGTGCATCATTGAGGCGGTGTGTGCGTTGGGAAACCATGGATTCTAGCATGAGGTTCCTTGCCGTGAGCGATTTTACACGCAAGGCGACCAAGCCCCCGAGGATGAGCAGGGAGGCGAGTATGGTGAGTGCGATGTGGAGTGGGTCCTGGTACCACGGTGCTTCTACGGTCACCGAGATGGTGCGCTGAATCTTGCCCCAAGGCTCGCCCCGTCTGCGGGCCTGCACCTGTACCTCGGTGGCTCCCGGCGGCGTTCCCGAGAGGTTGATCGCACTGCCTTCCATGCTGATCCAATCCGTGGGCTCATCCTCTTCATGCCAGGTGCGGTATCGGAATTCGCGGGGCAGCCGGGAGTAATCCAACAAGGCGAACCTGAGTGAGAAGAAGTCGTCCTGTGGACCGAGGTGCAGGGTCCCTTGGCGTTCGAAATCCAAGGTCACCTCCTTGACCGCTCCGGAATCCGCTTTGTGTTGGAGCAGTGAGGTGATGACCAAGGGAGGCAGAGGCAGTGCAGCATTCGTCAGAATGGAGTCCGTGTCGAAAGTGGTCAGGCCGTTGATGGTGCTGAAATAGGCTGTGCCGCTCGTACCGAGGTGCACTCCTGTTCGGTTGAATTCGGTCTCATGAAGGCCGTGGCGTTCATCGAACAGGATCCAATCTGTGGTGCCTGATGGATGTTGGACAAGGCCTTGGTCAGTGCTGAACCAATAGTTCCCAGAGTGATCCTGAAAGCCGCCATAGATGGTCGATGAGGGCAAGCCCGATTCCTGATTATGGGCCACTGTGGACCTCTTTTCTGGGTTGTATTCCAGAACGCCCCTTGTTGCTGTGCTGATCCAATGAACACCTTGATCATCGATGAAATGGTGGTGTGCTTCCAGCACCTGCGGAGCTCCTTTGTCCGCGATGTGCCAGGGGGTCCAGTGTTCGTTGAAGTCGTCCCAGAAGTGGACGCCTGAGGAAGCTGCCAACCACAGGGTATCCTGCCACTCGTGAAATTGATAGGCATCACCCACTTCCCCACCGTCATGCAGGATCAAGGGGCGAATGTCACCTGTTTGCGTGTCGACCAGGACGGTACCCTGTCCACCGATGAGCCAGCGGTTGGCGTCGATCCTATATAGATCCCAGATTGCGGCCAATGGTGAGGGGTCGAATGTTTGGATCCAGTCCGTCTTTCCCTCCTGATTGAGGAAGCCGATGCCCTCCGGCGTGGCGTAGAAGAGGGTGTCCTCTCTCAGGTGCAACCCGGCACCAGCGCCGTTTTCCTGAGCGAGCATGCGGGAACGACCGGCATGGTGCAGCCGCACGCCATGACCATTCGTGGAGAACGCAAAGGAATCGGGTCCCAACTCAATGATGGAGCGGCAGTTGTTCAGCACATCTTTGATGCCATCGGGGTCCCCGTTCATTGTGACTTCTGCGGAGAAAAACGCTTCGAACGAGGAGGGGTAGGAATGGATGACGCTGATGCCCTTGCAACTGCCAACCCAGGCTTCGTTAGGAGAGGTGAAATGGACGGTGTTGATCAGGGCGGCCAACTGTGGCTGATCGCTGATTCTGTCGTTGTAAAGGAGGTTTCCCCGGGTATCAATGATGGCCAGAGCATCGTCGTGGAAGCACCAGATTTGATGGTTCCAGGGGTTGTGCTTGAGGCTGACTCTGTGCACCTCATCTGGCAGTGGAAATGGAAACAGGTCGTCCCAATGGCCCACGGGGGTGAGCGCCCCGGCTTGATCCACTGAGATGAGGGTCCCCTGTGGCCACGGCTTGTCATGGTATCCTTCGAAATAGGATAGGGTCGATTCCGAAGCGCTGTAAATCAAGCCGTCCCAATCTCCTTGTATGCAGTTGCCCCGGATGTCTGCCAGGTCCGATTTCATGAACTCAACTTGGTCATCTTTCCAAAACGACCATTCAGTACGCTGCGAAAATGACCGGATGAATAGTGTGCTGTCCGCTCGTCCTCCGTGCCAAGCTTGAAAAGGGACGATGGGGGTGACCACTACGGCGTTGGAGATGGGGATGCCCTCGAGGAACAACGCCATGGAATCTTGCGCATCATTGGTGAAATCCCATTCATATTTTTTGCCTGCGCGGCGAACGATGCTGCTACGGAGAGGTGTGTGTGTGTGTGATTGCGTTGAAAGGTGGGCAAGTTTCAGCGGATCGAACCGAATGTTCAGATCGAACGTGTTGTCAATCAGGGAGCGGGACAGTGTGATGAGGAACAGCCCATCTTGGGTGGTGTTCAGTTGGATGAATTGATGGGCAAGCCGGTCGAGCCCGTCCACCATGTTGGCATAGGGGTAATGCTGGAAGCTGTTGCCGTCAAACCGGTCGAGCCCCTTGGAGGTGGCGAGCCAGATGAACCCCTTGGCATCCTGGACCACCTTGAAGACGCAATTGCTCGACAGCCCGTCCAACACCGAATAATGGCTCAGGGTGACATTTAACGGTGTATTGTCCCCCTCATTTCCACGGTTTGGCAGGGAGGCTCCTTGGCTGCGCATGGTACCGGCTATGGCGCAACAAAAGAGGAAGAGGGTCAAATGAACGCTGAAGCGATGCACTTGCTTAAGTTACGCCACGCATGGACGCTGGCCCGTCGGTTCAGGCGTTTGACTTGGAGAATCCGAGTACCGTTTTGCGGATGATGGCCACGCATTCGTCGAGTTGCTCCTCGGTCATCACCAGGGGCGGAGCGAAGCGGATGATGTTGCCGTGGGTGGGCTTGGCGATGAGGCCGTTGTCTTTCATGGCCACGCACAGGTCCCAGGCGGTGCTGCTGTCGGGGGTGTCATTGATGAGGATGGCGTTGAGCAATCCGCGCCCTCGGACGGAGTTGATGAGATCGCTTTCGGCGATCAAGCTCTCCATGGCTGCCCGAAACCGGTTGCCGAGGTTGCGGGCCTGCTGGGCAAGGTGTTCGTCCTTGACCACTTCGAGTGCCGCCATGGCGACCGCGCCACCGACGGGATTGCCCCCAAAGGTGGACCCGTGCTGTCCGGGATGGATGACGCCCATGACGTCGTCGTCAGCGAGGACTGCGCTCACAGGATAGACGCCGCCAGAAATGGCCTTGCCGAGGATGAGCAGGTCAGCCTTCACGTATTCGGCCTGGCGCTCGCAATGGCCGGCGCAGGTGCAGTTTCCGCAGGTGGCCAGCAGGGCGCCGGTCCGGGCGATGCCGGTTTGGACTTCGTCGGCCATGAACAGAACATTGGCCGCCTTGCAGAGGGCGTGGGCCTCTTGGATGTAGCCGTCACTGGGAACGTAGACACCTGCTTCACCTTGGATGGGCTCCACGAGGAAACCGGCCACATTGGGGTCCTTGAGGGCCTCCTTCAAGGCGTCGATGTTGTCGTAAGGAATGACTTCAAAACCGGGGGTGAAGGGACCAAATCCGCCCGTGCTGTCGGGATCTGTCGAGAACCCCACAATGGTCGTTGTCCGGCCGTGGAAGTTGTTTTCGCAAGTCAGGATCTTGGCCTGTCCGGCGGGGACACCCTTCACATCGTAGGCCCATTTGCGGGCAATCTTGATGGCAGTTTCTACGGCCTCTGCGCCCGTATTCATGGGGAGCACCTTGTCGTACCCAAAGTATTCGGTGACGTACTTCTCATAAGGCCCCAACATGCTGTTGTAGAAGGCGCGCGAGGTGAGGGTCAGCTTTTGGGCCTGCTCGGTCATGGCCCCCACAATGCGGGGGTGACAGTGGCCCTGATTGACGGCGCTGTAGGCGCTCAAGAAGTCAAAGTAGCGCTTGCCTTCAATGTCCCAGCAATACACCCCTTCGGCCCGGTCCAAGACCACCGGCAGGGGGTGGTAGTTGTGGGCGCCATATTGGTTTTCCATGTCCATCGCCTCTTGCGAGGAGGATGGGAGAGAGGCAGGAGTTCCGGTCATGCCGCGAAAATACGGCGCAAGCCGCGCTCAGAAACGCACGGACAAGTCGTCGATGTAGACGTGGCCCTTCTCGCTGAACTGAAAATAGATGTAGCTGATGGAGCCCAGGCCGCTGGGATCGTCTTCAGTGGCCCAGTCAAAGGCATTGAAAGGAATGCGGCATTCCATCCACTTGCCGAAGCCCGTTGCAGGGATGAGGACTTGGGTCAGTGCGACAGAAGACCTGCGGCCTGTGCCATCTTCAATGCCCACTTCAATGGGCAATGCGGCTGTCGGGCCCGGGTTCACCCCAATGTTGCGCAGTTTGAAGACGATGTATGCCGCATCGGGTCGGGCGGGCGGAGCGAGCGTTTGCCACCGGTTCCAACTGAAGCCAATCGTATGATCCGGGAACCTGACCTTCTGGGAAGACAATGGAGGAGGGGTGCAATCCCATTGACAATCCAATGCTTGGCTTTTGCTTCTGCCCCTTTTTTCTTTGACGATGAATTGGCGGTCTTCCCCAAAGTCTCCGAGTCCCCATTCGTGGTCTGCATTCTCTTCGAAGACGATGAATTGGCCTGGCTCCATCGCGATCAATGGCCTTTTTGCAGCGCGGCGCTCTACTTTTTTTCTGCCCATGTGGGGCACGAGGGTGCAAGCTCCGACCAACACTTCCCCGAAGTGTTCCATGCGCAGATTCATGCTTGAGATGGCGGACCAATCCGTTTGGTTCCGGCCACAATTGAAGTCCGAGAGGGGAATGCGCACCTCCTGCCACAGGGTATCGAGCGGAAATGAAGGGACGTGGCGCGCAGCCAGTGCAACGGAACTGCGCATTCCTCGGGTGTCTTCTAATTCAAATACCAATACGGGCACAGACCGGCTGGCCCCCTCTTTGCGCACCCAAATGCTGAGGCCTCCGAGGTCTTCAACGGACGTCAAATTGCGCGGGTTTTTATCGGGCCAAGGCAGTGAAATCCTTTCACTCAACCCCGGTCCTTTCCACCAGTTCAGGTGCATGACATCTGCGCCGTACAGGCTATCAGATTCAACCGTGCAACGGTGTTGGGGGAATGTTCCGAGCAAGGCCTCAGAAGGAAGGGTGCCAGCAAACAAGGAGATAGAATCCAAGAGGGCGGACTCCGCGTCGTTGAGGGCAGGGAGCTTATTGCTGTTGCTGCAACTGGACAAGGTCGCGCAAGCCAGAGCGACGCAGGCAATGCCGAACCAGCTCAGCTGAAATCTGGGGCTGTAAGGGGAGGATTGAAAAAACGGGCGCATCCGTGGGACTGGCTTCAAAGCTACTCGCAAGGACCGTTTGCAGGGTCGTTGAAATTCGGTGCAGTACGGTCGGTGCAGTTATCGGACCCGTCACAGATGCCATCTGTATCCGTATCAAAATCGCCACACCCACTGCAGCACAAGGTGTAGGGCATGATCAGTGTATGGGAGACGGCGGGTTCCCCGAAGGTGGTGCCTCCTGGCGCGGATGCTACGCCCAAGCAGCCGTCGTCATCTCGGACCCGTGCCGAATACATGCCCGCAGGGATTGTCCCGATTTCATTGGGAATGCTGACGGTCAGATCAAGGGCCCCATTTAACCCCGTGAGTTCAAGGCTTGTCGGCGCTCCACTGGGAATATTGAGCACCACAGAACCATCGGGTGCATCGAGGGTGCTGGCGGCCGTAAGTCCTGCAAATCCTAGGAAAACCGGGGCCAATCCACATGGTTGGCAGACGCCATTTGCGGGGTCGTCAAAATTGTTGGCGGTGATGTCTGTGCAATTGTCTTGGTCGTCGCAGATGCCATCATTGTCCACGTCAGGGTGGGTGATGGTAACGTTGAAGTCCACTTGATCTGTGTTTCCTGCAAAGTCGGTGACGGTCAGGGTGACGACGTGTGTGGTGACATCGCCGCAACCAAAGAAGCTGCTCTTGCTGAGTGAAAGCGATTGAATTCCGGCATTGTCTGTTGAAGTGGAGACTTGCAGTGCTGTGAGGATGACTTCTTGGTCTGTATTGGGCATGGCCAATGTGATGTCATTGGCGCCCGCTACTGGAGGAATGAGGTCTTGAACGGTAACGTTAAAAGCTCCTGAAGAAGCGTTGCCTTGGTTGTCGGTGACCGTCAATAAAGCGGGGACTGTGCCGATGTCGAAAGCATTGAAAATGTTTGGAGAGACGTCGGAAGAGGCCAATGCGCAGCCCCCTCCTGAACCGGCATCGACATCTGATGGCACAATGGTCGCCGTTCCAGAAGCGTCCAGCTGCACGGTGATGTCATTGGCGATGGCTTCAGCAAAATGACAGGCGCCATTGTTTTGCGTGGCCGTGGGGTCATAGTTACAGGCGGAGGGCACCGTGCAACCCGGTACAGGGGGCTCTGCGCTATCACAGACATTGTTGCTATTGAGGTCCAGACAATTGCCTTGGCAATCCAACCCTGCAGGAGGATATGTACAAGACCCATCGTCTGCATTGGCGCTGGCGTTGAAATTGCATGCACCTGCATTGGTACAGCCATTGATTTCGCAACTGCCGTCATCGAGGGTAGCTTCAATATCGTAGTTGTCAGCAGTGCTGTCTGTGCAGCCACCACAGCTGGTGTATTCACAAGAACTGCCGATTGAAGCCGTGGAATCGTAGTTGCATGCCGAAGGGTTTTGGCACCCTGCACAGCTCAAGAATTCGCAAGAACCGTCATCGGTATTGGGCCCAGATATGCCTGCCGCATTGCAGGCCAAAGAATCCGTGCAGCCGTAGTTGCAAGCGCTCAGATTGGTGCAGCCGAGGTATTCACACGATCCATCATCTATGGTGTATGACGAGGCGTAATTGTCGGCGTTGGCTTCGGTGCAACCGGCACAGCTGCTGTATTCACAGCTTCCATCATGGAGGGAAGCAGAAGCATCGTAGTTGCAAGCCCCGTTCACGGTGCATCCAGCGCAGCTGGTGTACTCGCAGCTGCCGTCATGGTATGTTGCGGTAGCATCATAGTTGCAAGCGGAAGACACCGTGCAGCCCAAGCAGGAGGAGTATTCGCATTCTGTGTAGCCCGCCGCAGAAGAGTTGTAATTGCAGGCATAGCTGTCCGCGCAGTCGTCTGAAGGGGGAGAAATGACAGGAGGAGAGGGCAGGTTAAAACTGCAGAATGTCAACAGAGGAAGCCCCTGTACGTTGGCTGTGGGGTCGTAGTTGGTTGCAGATGGAATGATGCATCCGGGGGCTGTACTGGTGAAGCAGGATCCATCGTCCGTTGTCGCAGACGCGTTGAAGTTGTCTGCCCCCGTGTCGGTGCAAGCATGCACTTCAATCTCGTCGCATATGCCGTTTTGATTCAGGTCATTCAGGCATTCACCTTGGCAGTCTAGGTAGATTTCGGCTGGGAAAACACAGGTGCTGGTGACATCTGCGACGTTGGCGCTCGCATCGAAGTTGCATGCGTCGGGCTGGATACATCCGACCGTTTCGAAGAAACAGCTGCCATCGGGCACAGATGCGGCCGCATTGAAGTTCGAAGCGGCAGGGTTCATACAACCGCTCACATCTTCGGGGTCACAGGTGCCGTTGTTGTTGCTGTCGTAACCTTCGAGGCAGTTGCCGTTGCAGTCCAAATAGAAGGAAGCAGGGAAAGTGCATGTGCCAGGTGGTCCATCAATGGTGGCGCTAGGGTCATAGTTGCAGGCCTCGGGATTGCGGCACCCTGAGCAGCTTAAAAACTCACAGCTCCCGTCTTCGGTATTGGCCGTTAAGTTGAAATTGCAGGCGGTGAAAACGGTGCACCCCAAGACCTCGTCTGCATCGCAGATGCCATCTTCATTGGCATCATTGTTTATGACCGTACCAGAACCATCGGTTTGACCTGAACAGCTGTCGCAAGCTTCCACAGTGTAGAGGCATAAGGCGTTGTCGGTATCCGTTGTGGTTGTAGCATCGTAGTTACAGGCGGAAGCGTCGGTGCAGCCTGTGATTTCATCATCGTTGCAGACACCATCACCGTCCACATCGCTGTCTACAATGGTTCCGGACCCATCGGTTTCTCCAGAGCAGGTGTCACAACCGACGGGCAGCAGGCATTGTGTATTGTCGGTGTCTGTGGTGGGGGTGTCGTCGTAGTTGCAGGCCTCAGGGTTGGTGCAGCCCGTGATTTCGTCTTCATCGCAGATGCCATCGTCGTCTTCATCATTGTCGATCACCGTTCCGCTGCCGTCGGTTTCTCCTGAGCAGGTATCGCAGGCGTCGACCTTCAAGACGCAGAGGGTGTTGTCGGTGTCGGTGGTGGAGGTGGCGTCGTAGTTACAGGCGGTAGGGTCGGTACATCCTAATACTTCGTCGCCGTTGCAGACCCCATCGTTGTCTTCATCGTTGTCGACCACGGTTCCCGTTCCATCGGTCTCTCCCGAGCAGGTGTCGCAGGCGTCGACCTTGAAGACGCAGAGGGTGTTGTCGGTGTCTGTGGTAGAGGTGGCGTCGTAGTTACAGGCTGTGGCGTCCGTGCACCCTGTGATTTCGTTGTCATCGCAGACACCGTCATTGTCTTCATCGTTGTCGATGACCGCACCGGACCCATCGGTTTCTCCTGTGCATGTGTCGCAACCGGTGGGCAATTGACACAGGGTGTTGTCGGTGTCGGTGGTGGAGGTGGCGTCGTAGTTGCAGGCAAGGGGGTTGGTGCACCCTGTGATTTCGTCGTCATCACAGACGCCATCGTCGTCTTCATCGTTGTCGATCACCGTTCCGCTGCCGTCGGTTTCACCTGAACACGTATCGCAGGCGTCGATTTTGAAGACGCAGAGGGTATTGTCGGTGTCGGTGGTGGATGTGGCGTCGTAGTTGCAGGCCAGGGGGTTGGTGCAACCTGTGAT
>Ga0208971_1000375_pt1 | contig 32622 bp, 28 predicted proteins | sample AOAMet1_18_M0_10_2_FD_188229 | JGI IMG/M metagenome (GOLD analysis project Ga0208971, IMG submission 188229) | Ammonia-oxidizing marine microbial communities from Monterey Bay, California, USA - CAN11_18_M0_10 (SPAdes) | ecosystem: Environmental > Aquatic > Marine > Intertidal zone | place...
GTTTGCATTTTCCCTTTTTCGTCAGGTTGCTGATCCTCGGTATAGGCTTCACAAAGAAATGCCAGAGCGGCCCGGTCGGCTCCAGCGGACGGTTCAATTACGTGCGGTACATACTTCTCATTGGTGAGGTCGTCGCGATAGGACAGGTCTTTGCCACTACCTTTCCATTTTGGTTTGCCGTCAGCACCAAGTTGCAGTGCAAGGTCGTTCGACTTTTCATCGAGCTTCCCTTCCATGTGGCTGCGCAGATCAAAGTCTCCTCGATGGGAAACCCCTTCCAGTTCGCCGTATTCGCCTTCGGACATGAACGGGAACGCGTACTCAATGTCGGCAGTGCCGACCGAATAGTGTGCTAGTTCATTCTGATGGTGTTCTCGCATGATGAGGTTGTCCCCAGAAATGCCGAGGTCGTGATACCACTTGAGGCGTCGGTCGCGCCAGTAGCGGTACCAGTCTTGTGACTGATCCGGGTGGCAGAAAAATTCGATTTCCATCTGCTCAAATTCTCGAGACCGGAACGTGAAGTTGCGGGGCGTGATTTCATTTCGAAAGCTTTTCCCAATCTGGGCAATTCCCAACGGTAGCCGGTGTCGGGTACTGTCGAGAACGTTCTTGAAGTTGACGAAAATTCCTTGGGCAGTTTCGGGTCTCAAAAATGCCGCCCCCTCTTCGCCTGAGAGGGCTCCGACGAATGTCTTGAACATCAAGTTGAATTCTCGAGGTTCGGTGAGGGTTCCCAGTGATTTAGCATCCGGCCCGAGTACTTCCTCGAAATTTTCCAAGTCTGTTAAGCAGACGACTGGGCCATCCCAAACTAAATCGTCAATGTGCTTATTCCGCAGCTTGAAGAACTTGAGAGTTTGCTTGGTCAAATGTTCCTGCTCATCGTCTCCTGCCGGAGCGGTGACGAAGATTTTTCTCCCTTTGGCTTCAACCCAACGGCCATTGATTTGATCGTAACGGTACCGTTTTTTTGTCTCCCGGCAGTCAACCATGTGGTCGTGAAAGAGATCGTAGTGTCCCGAGCATTTCCAGACCTGAGGGTGCATGATGATGGTGCAGTCGAGGCCTTCCATCGAGTAGGGAGACGGAGCGCCCGAAAGCGTACTCATGTCGTCATGCCCGTTCACCATGTCGGACCACCACGCCTCTTTTACGTTTCGTTTGAGTTCGACACCGAGTGGTCCATAATCCCAAAACCCTTGTAAGCCACCATAGATTTCGCTGGATTGAAATAGAAAACCTCGTCGTTTACAGAGGGAGACAATCGAGTCCATATTCATGGCTAAGGATCCAGTAGAAGCTTAAATGTTGCGTTGGCAGTGGGGTGAAATGCAGTGGTCGCGGCTCAATTTTACCCAAGAACTCGGGTGGGCTCGTCTTTCATTTTACGTTCTCAACGGCGTTAACAGTAGGCGGGAGAACCGTGCCATGATGACAAGTATTCTAATTTTTTGGCGACTGCGGGTTGTTGATGATCCAGCGTTGAAGATCCAGTTCAGGGACAAGATCGAAAGTGTCAATTTGAGCGGCAAAAACGATATCGGGGTCATGCCCAATTTTGACTAAATTTAGACCACCTCTGGCGTTTCGGAAAAAATCGGCAAGCGGTTTCCCCCGGTCCAGCTCTTGTCGAGTTGTTCGCCAGTGCCCCAGTGCGATCGAGGCCATGTCTGTCAATTGCCCAACGGGCTGGCTGGACGCGGTGCGGATAGCGATGAGCCGTTCCAGCAGGGCGCCCGCAAACAGGACATCTTCGCTGGTAATGCAGCGGTCAGTGCCCGAGCAGACCACCGTCACCCGGGAATCCTGTTTGATTTGCTGAGCTACCGCGTCGAGATTTACCATCGCACCGATCAGGACTCGATCGGCAGCTCGGCAATGCTCCATGGCAACCGTGCCATTGGTAGTAGCCAGGATGAGCGTTTTGTCTTGGATTGCCGATGACGTGTATTCGATTGGCGAATTTCCGTGATGAAATCCCTCGACAATCTGACCACCCCGTTCTCCACCGATGACGGCATCCCCTGGAAATTGCCGAAAGGCCTCCCGGGCAGCTTCGACGCTGGGTTGGGGCATAATTTCGGTGCATCCGTTGTAAAGCGCACTTACGATCGTTGTTGTTGCTCGCAGGACATCGACGACGATAACGGTTTGCCCAGTGAGCGATTCGGGGGAGACCAGGCTTGGCAGCAAGGCGACATCCAGTACGGGTCGATTCATGTGATTCAGGCTAAAACAGTGATATTTTCGGCTGGGTAGGTAGTTCCATAGCAATTCCCACCAGTTAATGTATCCTGACAGATTCGGTCAATTCAAGTACAGCGGTGTAGGCGATGCTTTGCAGTAAAAATCTGTAGAATCATCAGTCATTCGGTCTTCAAAGTCAGACGGTGCGGGAAACAGAGCCAATTATGGTTGTCGACAAGTCAAACGAGCGTGTTCGCAAGATGTTCGGCGAAATTGCGCCCAAATACGATCGAATGAACCACCTTCTATCGATGAATGTCGATCGTTATTGGCGTTGGAAGTCCGTTCGCAAGCTGAAGCCGAATCAGACAGATCCGATTTTAGATGTCTGCACGGGAACCGGAGACCTCGCGTTCTCATTTCATAAATACACCCACGGTCAGGTTCCGGTCGTCGGTTCGGACTTTTGTTACGAAATGTTGGAGGTCGGTCGAGAGAAGAGCGATAAAACTGAGCGGGAGGTTTCGTTTGTTGAAGCAGACGCTCAAAATCTTCCCTTTGAAGACGATCGTTTTCAGGTTGTCTCTGCCGCGTTTGGGTTGCGGAATGTTGCGGATACCGACCTCGGCCTTCGCGAGATGACACGGGTTTGCCAACCGGGAGGACAGGTCGCGATTTTGGAATTTTCGGTACCAAGGTACCAGCCGATTAAAGGGCTGTACGGTTGGTATTTTAAAAATATACTTCCCCGGATTGGTCAGTGGATGGCACGCAATAATTCAAGTGCCTACAGCTATTTGCCCGATAGTGTTGGAGAATTTCCTTGTTACGAACAACTCACCGAACGGATGTTGAAAGCCGGACTGTCGACGGCTAAGTTTTACCCACTGACTTTCGGGATTGCGACGCTTTATATCGGAACCAAGTAGCGAGTGAAGAATGAGTCAATCCCCAATTGTTTTGGCAATCACCGGGGCCAGCGGTTTGGCCTACGGCCAGCGGTTGCTTCAGGTACTGCTGGAATCTCAAATAGAAGTTCATTTGACTATCAGCGACTCAGCGCGGGTGGTGGCACAGCATGAGTTGAATCTCACGTTGGATCTGAAGCAGTTCGAGGTAGATCAGTTTCTCCCTGGTCACGCTTCCGGTGGTACTTTGGTTTATCATCATTACAAAGACTTCATGACGCCGATTGCCAGTGGTTCTTTTAAGACTCGTGGAATGATTGTTTGTCCTTGCAGCGGTGGGACGATGTCAGGGATCGCGACGGCGGCGAGCCGCAATTTAATTCAGCGGGCGGCTGACGTGCATCTTAAAGAAAACAGGCCACTTGTTTTGGTCCCCCGTGAAACGCCATTGTCGTTAATTCAAATTGACAACATGCGAACAGCCTGTGCGGCAGGGGCGACCATTTTGCCGGCATCGCCAGGTTTCTATCAGGAAACGGGAGCAGTATCGGATTTGGTCGATTTTATAGTCGCTCGTATCCTCGACCAATTTGACATTGAGCATGATCTAGTTGGCCGCTGGGGTGTAGAGTAAACGTTTATTTTGAATCTGCAATTTTTGGTTTGAACATCGAGAGTACGGCATCCGCTTCATGCTTCCGCAATTGAAAAAATTACTTGAGATGATCCGGTTCAGCCATACTATTTTTGCGCTGCCGTTTGCCTTGCTCGCTGCCGTCATGGCTTGGTCGGTACCAGATGCAGAAGGGCTCGTGAGTTTTCGATGGCTGCATTTTGTGGGAATCCTGATTTGCATGGTGGGGGCTCGCAGCGCAGCGATGGCTTTCAATCGTTTGGCTGACCAAGCGATTGATGCGAAGAACCCGCGAACAGCGCGTCGGCATTTACCCGCGGGCGAATTGTCAGTGGCTTCAGTCGTCTCGTTCACCGTGTTTTCGACCTTGTTATTTGTTTTCGGAACCTGCTTCTTTCTCCCTAATTATCTTCCGCTCCTGGTTTCGCTTCCGGTGATGGGGATTCTGTTCGGTTACAGTTATACAAAGCGATTCACGTCACTAGCACATTTTTGGCTTGGCCTGGCATTGATGCTTTCACCCGTTTGCGTCTGGCTGGCTATTCGAGGCCTTGTGGTTTTAGATAACCCTCTGGATTTGCTGCCTTCGATCGTTCTTGGACTCGCAGTCCTATTTTGGGTTGCCGGATTCGATATGATTTACGCTTGTCAGGACTTTGAGTACGACCGCGATCATCGTTTGAACAGCATCCCGGTGAGGCTTGGAATCGGCGGTGCATTGCGATTGGCTGGTGTCTGCCATCTGATCATGATCTGTCTGTTGGCCAGTTTGCCCTGGACCTTTCTTGTGGGCGGGCCTCGGTTGGGGTTTGGGTGGCTGTATTGGATAACGCTGGCGGGGGTAGCCCTGCTTTTGATTTACGAACACTCGCTCGTGCGGCCAGACGATCTAGACCGTGTAAATGTCGCCTTTTTTAATGTGAATTCGATTATTAGTGTGGGATTGTTGGCCGCTGGGACCGTTGATTTGCTGGTTATTTAAAGGAACCAAAAGCGGTTATTTACAGGTTAAGATAGACAGTTTCCAATAGTCAAAATAAATTCTGCGGCGGATTAAACCGATCAAAGGATCAGGATTAGTGTTCTGCACCCGCTACTCCTAGTGCCCGTGGCGATTAAACCGGCTAAAGCCCAGAAATTGCAACGATTTACAACGACTTAATTCACGAGAATTAATTTTTCTTGAAAGACCCGAAATGATTTTTTCTGTTGATCCACGTTTAAAGCCTATCCGAGATAAAATCGAGTCTGGCGAGCGATTATCGTTGGATGACGGATTGCTGATGTACGATCTCGACATTCCAGTCAATGATCTGGGGCAACTAGCAAACCTTGTGCGGGAGCGGAAAAACGGGAACGCTGCCTACTACAACATCAACTCGCATCTCAATGCGACGAATGTGTGTGTGTACCGATGTGTTTTCTGTGCATTTCGGTCAGACCTTCGCAGTGACAAGAGTTACGCGATGGATGATGCGAAGATCATCGCCCGAGGTCAGGAGGCTACAGACAATGGTTGCACCGAATTGCATGTTGTCGGTGGACTGCATCACCAGCGGAAGTATGCCTGGTACCGGGACATGATTGCTCTGTTGCATGAGAATTTTCCGAAGCTTCATCTCAAGGCCTGGACAGCGGTTGAGATTAATTGGTTTGAGTTTCTTGAAAAGCGTCCTACTGCTGAAATCCTGCAAGAACTTAAGGATGCTGGAATGGGTAGCATGCCGGGCGGCGGAGCGGAGATTTTCCATCCAGAGGTTCGAGATCAGATTTGTGAGCACAAGGCGGATGGAAATAATTGGATTCACATCCATCGAACCGCACATCAGCTAGGAATCAAAACAAATTGCACAATGCTGTATGGGCATGTCGAAAAACCACTTCACCGGATTGACCACCTGATTCGTCTTCGCGATCTTCAAGATGAAACGGGTGGGTTCCAGACTTTTATTCCACTTGCCTTCCATCCGGAAAACACTGGTCTTGATCATATTAAGAAGCCAACTGCAACCGAAGACTTAAGGACGATAGCAGTCAGCCGTTTGATGCTTGACAACATCGACCATGTAAAAGCCTACTGGATTATGCTGGGAATTGGGACGGCACAGGCAGCATTGGCCTACGGCGCCGATGACCTCGACGGAACTGTTCGACAGGAGTTGATCTATCATGACGCAGGTGCAACGACTCCTGAGTTTTTGTCAGTTGAGCGGCTCGAGGATCTAATTCGCGAAGCCGGACGCGATCCCGTCGAAAGAGATACGATTTACCGAAAAATCATTCGGGATGAAAACGAATTCACTAACTGGGAGGTTGGAGAGGAGATTGCTGTCGCCAACTGATTTTGACGGACGGCTGTCGGTTTGATAACCTTAGGGAGTCACGGTTCTTCAACAGCAGCAATTCATTTGGGTGTTCTAATCTTATGGCTGAAAATCCCGAGAATCCATATCGTGCTACCAGTCGACCCCAAAACGTTGCAACACCGAGTGGATCCGGCGAGGGAGATGCGACGGGCGGCTTAATCCCGTACAAAAATCCCAAAGCTCTGATTGCTTATTACCTTGGCATAGGTTCACTCCTGATTTTCCCACTCGGGTTTGTTTCGATCGTTTTAGGCTTTATGGGCTTGGCCGACCGAAAGCGGAATCCGGTAATCAAAGGATCGGCACACGCCTGGATTGGAATCGTGCTTGGCGGACTTTCTATTCTTTGTGGTATCGGTCTTCTTCTTACGATATTTGCCGGGATAGCGTCTCGTAGCGGATAATTCGCAATTCAGACTTTGGCCGAGTTCACACTTTGGCCAAGTCGGAATTTTTTAGCCGACGTCGCTTAGCTGCAAGGCTTTTCCGTATCTCGCAAAGACTAGCTGCCTGAGCCGCTGGTAATCGTTCCCTTCCAGGTCAGGATCCTGTTCGATTAGATGGCGAGCATCATGCTGAGCGGCTTTGAGTATGTCCGCATCGCGAATGAGGTCAGCAATCATTAGAGGCGGGAATCCGCTTTGCTGGGTGCTGAATAAGTTGCCCGGCCCGCGAATTTGAAGATCGATTTCTGCGAGCTCAAACCCGTTGTCGTTGTCGGCAAATGCAGTGAGTCGCTGGTTTGACTCTGGGTCGTTTGTCGTGGCAAAGGCACAGACAAACGCGGGATGGGTGCCGCGACTTACGCGTCCTCTTAGCTGGTGGAGTTGTGAGAGACCGAATCGCTCAGCAGACTCAATTGTCATCAACGTTGCGTTGGGGACGTTGATGCCAACTTCGACGACTCCCGTGGCCACAATAGCTTGTGTTTTCCCAGACACGAAATTTTGCATCGCAATGTCTTTTTCCTCGGTCGACTGTTTGCCATGGAGAACGTCCAGTCGAAACTCAGAGAGTGGTCCATTGGCAAGTGTTTCAAACATTCGTTCGGCACTGCTCAATTCCGAGTCATCATCAGCGTTGACCAGCGGAGCGACGATAAATCCCTGCCGACCTTCTTTGAGCTTTTTACCAAAGAAATCCCACCATTGGTCGCGATTTTTTTCGAGCCCGAGATAGGTGTTTACTTTTTGACCCACTCCACTGGTTCGCTGAAGAATCGAGACATCAAGATCTCCAAAAAGGGTCATCGAGATGGTTCTTGGAATCGGTGTCGCCGTCATGACGAGGTAGTGTGGGTCGTGGCCAGATTGTTTTAATAGTGCACGTTGGCGAACCCCGAATTTATGTTGTTCATCGATGACGACTAAACCAAGTTGATGAAAGTCAATTTTAGAGGCCACTACCGCTTGCGTGCCTATGACAAGATCCACTTCTCCCGTAGAAATTTGCTTCGAGATTTTTTTTCTCTCCGCTGGTTTAAGGCTCCCGGTCCAGAGTGCCATGCGGACGCGGCTGTTTTCAAGAAGCTTTTTTAGTGTTTGGTAATGTTGCTGCGCAAGAATCTCCGTAGGGGCCATGAGTGTCGCTTGATTTCCGTGAGCGACAGCGAGCAGCATAGCGCAAACGGCGACGACAGTTTTTCCGCTACCAACTTCACCGTGTAAAAGTCGGTTCATCGGGAAGTTCTGCCCCATATCCGCGGCAATTTCTTGAAAGGCCTTTTTTTGGGTTTCCGTCAATGTAAAAGGGAGCCTGCCGATAATTCGAGCGCGAATTTTTGGCGTTAATTCAAGTTGAGGCGAGACGTTGGTGGTTCGGATGCGATGGCGACGAATGGCCAAAGCGAGTTGAAGAATGAAGAGTTCCTGATAAACCAGTCGCGATCTCGCACTTTCCATCTGCTCGTGGTTTTTCGGTGCGTGAATTTGACGAATCGCTGTTTCAATTTCACAGACCTCAACTTGCTTTCGTAAGTCCTCAGGAAATGCTTCCTGAATAAGTCCGGCACAGCGATCGATGGTTCGGGAAATCAATTCTCGCATTTGCCGCTGGTTGATTCCCTCGGTTAATCGATAAATGGGAGAAAGTTGTTTTTCGTTTTCAATATTTTGATCGGGGTCTAGCCAGATTGTTTTCGGGTGAGACATTTGAAAACGTCCGGAAGCTAGTTTGGTTTTGCCTCGCAAAAGCACGCGTTGGCCAATTTGAAATTTTTTGGCCATGAACGACTGATTAAACCAAATCGCGTTCAAAAATTGGTTGTCCTGTTTGACCAGCACGGACAAAATATGTTTGCCCCGACCCGTGATCGCGGGATCGATATCTTCCACAACGCCGACAACATTCGCTACCTGCTCATGCTGGAGTTCAGTGATCTGGTGAAGTTCAGTGAAATCTTCGTAAGATCGAGGAAAAAAGAACAACAAATCCGCAGCGGTATGCAGTCCAAGTTTTTCAAGCAACTTGGCACGCTGAACACCAATTCCGTGAATCGAAAGGATTGACTGAGTTAGCCTTTCAATCGGAGCCGCGTTCGCAGGTTTAGAGGGAGTTTGTTCAGAATCAACCATGTCTTATTTTGTTCGATTCGACAACAAACGGGTAGACCCGTGATTGTAAGATTCCGTCGACAGGAAAGACTGTTTAAAGGTATTTTTGATAGGCCGCGACCGCAAGTCCATCAACACGGTCATTCTCTTCGTGCCCGCTGTGTCCGGCAACTCGGGTGTACTTAACTTTATGCCGGGCGAGTTGCTGGTCTAAACGTTTCCAAAAATCTTCATTCTTTACGGGTACTAATTTTTTTCCTTCGCGCCGCTTCCACCCGTTGGCTTTCCATTTTGGCATCCATTCTGTCATCCCTTTTCCAACGTAAACACTGTCGGTAAACAATTCGACTCGACAAGGTCGTTGAAGCATGGCAAGCCCCTGAATAACGGCTTCCAATTCCATTTGGTTGTTTGTCGTTAATGCCATGCCGCCTGATTTTTCGAGTTCTTTTCCCGATGCGAGGTGTCTCAAAATAAACCCCCATCCACCAGGTCCGGGATTTCCACTGCATCCACCATCGGTAAATAAATGAACTTCAATTGTGTCGGCGGCTGAGTTATTCACGGAGCATCGTTCGGAGCAGGAGACAGGAAAAGCAGTATTGTAGTTGATCAATTTGCAAAAGTTTAGCGGTTCAAGGCAGTCCCAAAGAGATAGCTGGAAGACTAATCGGACGCGTCAGGTGAAGCGGAGTTTGATTGCAGGCTTTCAATATCGTCGGTCTGGGGAGTGGGCGTGAGGTTTGCTCTGGCAAAGTCGACGCGTTGGCTCTTGGTAAGTTCGTTGATCGTCTCTGAGATTTCCGAGTTGATTTTTGGAGCGGACTGAAATCGCCAGGGTAACGTGATGGAAAAAGTGCTTCCTTTTCCAACCTCTGAAACTAGCTGGATTTTACCTCCGAGAAGGATGCAGAGTTCTTTTACAATGGAAAGCCCAAGGCCAGTTCCAGAGACCTCGCGGGTCAGCGAGTCTTTTCCAATGGCAGAGGGGCCTTGCCTGAATTTTTCAAAGATGATGGCTTGATCTGGGTCTGCAATACCCACGCCCGTGTCTCTCACGTGGATTTGGAGTTCCGCTGGGTCGGAATCTAGTTGCTCTGCAGTGACATTAATGCGTCCGCCCTCAGGCGTAAATTTGATCGCATTAGAAAGGAGGTTGGTTAAAATTTGTTGAAGTTTGATCTTATCCTGAAAGACAACCGGGAAATCAGGACTAACCTCAATGGTGAGTTGAATGTTTTTGGTTTCTGCTAGATTCGCAACCATCTCGCAAAGTTCTGAGATGAGCTGAGGAAGTTTGAATTCACTTGGATTAACTTTCATTTTGCCAGCTTCCAGCTTGGCCAAATCAAGAATGTCGTTGATTAAATCGAGAAGTAATCGTCCGGAGTTTCGAATGTTGGAGGCGAAGCGAACCTGTTTTTCTTCTAGGCCTTTTGCCGTTTCGAGGATTTCGGAAAACCCGATGATGCTGTTCAATGGCGTCCGCAGTTCGTGGCTCATGTTGGCCAGGAATTCACTTTTAATCTGGTTCATCTCATAAAGCTTCAGATTCAATTGCGCCTGTTCGTCGACTTTGCTATCGAGGTCCTGGTTGGCACCCTGAAGCGCCAGCTGCGTATCCATGAGGTGGCGCAGCATGCGATTGAAAGAGCGTGACAATTCCTCAAACTCATCTCCTGTGTTGACTTCGGCGCGAACGTCCATTCTGCCTTGGCTGACTTCCTCAGTAACGTCACGGAGATGAGCCAAAGGTTTAACAATGACATAGCGCACGATTGCCCAAAGAAAAGCGACGCAGATGACAACGGTTCCAATCGCAACCGAGATGAGAATTGCACGACTCCGGATGAGAGTGTCCTGTGTTAGTTTGTTGTCGAGCGATATTTTTAGAAAAAGGGAAGGCGCGTAGTTGTTTTTTTCAGCGAGAATTTTATCGATGTCGTCCGTTGTAATGTCATCTTCGATAAGGCGTTGTTGAAGGCCATCGAGTTTCAGTTGGATATCTGGGTCTTCCGTGATCAGCCAGTGGCAGGCACTGCATTCTGCATTGAATATAATCGGGGCGTAATAAACGAATTGCCCGCCTTCGAAGTTGTCGACTTCCCATGATTTCCAGTCATCGACCTTCGAATCCTCTTCGAGCTTTTTTTTCTCTTTTTCGTATTCGTCAGGGGCACTCTTTTTATACGCGTCCAGTTGATCCTGTTTTATCTGTTTCGGCTTGACCTTCTCGGTTAGCAGTTGGAGTCGGTTGCTTTCTTCTTGGTTGTTTTCTGCTTGGTTGCTTTCTACTTCTTTGTTGGCCTCAGTTTCGGTTTCCAGTTCGTCTGCAACTGGTTTGGGCATTGAGAGACCCTCATTGAATGTGCCAATGAGATTCCGAGTGACTTTGCTTGGTAAAAAGACAGTTTTAGCAGTGTACATGTTCCCCGCTCCATCCTCAGCGAGCTTTTCGAGTAGTTCCTCCTCGGCTTGAGGGATGTTTTGAATATTCTTTAAGTGTGTTCGCAGGAGATGGTCCGATTTAAAGCTTTTTGCCGTTTTCTGAATGTTGTCATAGATTTGATCTTCGGTAATTTTATTTAATAGCCAAAAAGATCCCCCCATCAAACCCAATAGGCACATGCCGAACCAGATACGGATTTTCCGTTCAAGGTTAGACTCGCCAAGGACGCGTTTGATACCGCGATAGGACATAGGAGTTTAGGATTCTGTTGGTTGAGTTTACTCGTGAATCCATTGTAGGACTGCTCCGTAAACCAAGCCAGAGCGAAACGGGGGCGATCGGAAAGTCCTTACGAGCGTCAGAGGCTCACCAAGTTGGGCGATTTGTGGGGAACCATGATGCTCTCAGGTATTCTGGAGAATGCAATTACATCATGTCCTGAGGGTCGACGTCGACGATCCATTGCACATCATTAATTGATTGGATGGTTTTCTGCGCAAGTTGAACGACCGATTGCAAAGTCCCGGAACTCTCTGAACTAAGGAGCATATGGAAACGAAACTTCCCACGGAGTTTCTCAACGGGGGCGGCAGCGGGGCCCAGAACAGAGACTTCGACCCCCAATTTCTCGGATGCAAATTCAATTTGTTCAGCAATGTGGTCTGCCATTTGTTCGGCTTTTGACTCCAATTCGCCGCGAATAACGATTCTTGCTTGAAACCCGAAAGGTGGGTATTTGAATTCGTCGCGATGAGGCAGTTCCTCCGCCGCGAAACCGAGATAATCATGGCGCGTCGCGGCCTGGATCGCTTTGTGTTCGGGGTCAAACGTTTGCACCAACACTCGACCTCCTTTTTCTCCTCGTCCAGTACGTCCAGCGACCTGGGTCACCAATCCGAAGGTGCGTTCGGCTGCGCGGAAGTCGGGAAGATGCAGTGCGGTGTCAGCGTTAATGACTCCTACGAGTGTGACGTTTGGGAAATCAAGTCCTTTAGCGATCATTTGGGTTCCCAGAAGGATTTTGATTTCGCCGCTGCGAAATTTAGCGAGTGCCTTTTCGTGGCTTCCTGGTTTCCGCATCGTGTCAGTATCCATCCGCATCATCGGGATCTCTGGGAACATCGCAGCCACGGTGGCTGCTAATCGTTGTGTCCCCAAACCTGAAAATCGAATGGAGTCATTTCCGCATTGCGAGCATTTTTTTGGTTCGGGGATTTGATGATCACAATAGTGGCAAACCGCCTTATTTCCATCGACGTGGTGAGTCAACGGAATCGAGCAGTCGGGGCAGGTTTCTACATTTCCGCAGCCGGGGCATTGGATGCGGGTAGAAAATCCACGGCGATTAAGCAGCAGAATGACTTGCCCTCCCCTTGAGACGGCCTGCGTGATTTCCTGCCGGAGTTTTTGACTGATGGGGCCAAAACGTTTTCTCCCGCCAAAATCGACGCGAAGGTCAATGGTAGCAACATCGGGAAGAGGCAAGTCGAGAACCCGTTTTGCGAGAGAAAGTTTTTCGTACTTGCCTTCGATCGTTCGCTGCCATGATTCGAGCGATGGTGTTGCTGAGCCAAGCACTAAGGGAATGCCCTCGTTGCTGGCTCGCCAGTCGGCAACATCACGAGCGTGGTATCTCGGTGCTTTATCTTGTTTAAAAGATCCGTCGTGCTCTTCGTCGAGAACAATTAATCCTAGTCGAGGTGTGGGGGCAAAGATTGCACTGCGGGCCCCAATGATTACTTGAACGCGGCCGGCTGCAATTTCTTGCCAGTGCCAGGCGCGTTGAGCGGCCGTGAGATGAGAGTGTAATACCGCAACACGATCAAACCGAGCTCGGAACCGCTGGCGAGTTTGGGGAGTGAGGCTGATTTCAGGTACCAGCACAATGGCTTGTTTTCCGAACTCCACAACTCTCTGAATAGCGCGAATATAGACTTCTGTTTTTCCGCTTCCCGTTACGCCGTGCATCAGAAATGTCCGATGAGTGTCGGAATCGATATGTTGATTGATCTTGTCGAGAGCGTTTGCTTGTTCTTCATTAAGAACTAAGTCAGCCATTCTTTGTTCGCGTGGAATCTCATGAGTTTTTTGTTGAACACGTTTAGATGTCGCAACAATCAGGCCTTTTTTTCGCAGGGTTGAGATTGGGCCTTGGGTGCAGCCAACGGTTTCGGCGAGCTCTCGCGGTGTCCAGTCTTGGACGCTGCTGACAAGTGTTTTAAGAATGGTGGTTTGAAGTTGCGACAATTTCATTGTCTTGGTGCGTTGCAGCAAATCTTCGGCGGCGCTAAGAAATAGCATTTCTCGGGTGCCCGATTTGTTGCGAACACCGGTTGGAACAATCGTTTCAATGACTTGACCGACGGGACAGAGATAATAATCGCTAATCCAGTTGGCAAGGCCTAACAGCGGAGCGTTAATTAACGGTTTGGGGTCGAGTACTCTCCCAATAGGCTTTAATTTTTGAGGATTCACTGTGTGGGCGTCAGGGTGGCAAGGGCCGATGACCTCGATGCAGTAACCGATCATGATCCGGTTGCCGCGGCCGAGATTGACCTCCACGCGGACCCCCGGTTGTACAGATTTTTCCAAGTCGGCTGGAATGGAATAGTCGTAAGGGCCGTAGGGAGCACCCGGGAATACGATTCGGGCAGCCAGCCAGTCATCCTGATCATCTAATTGCCAGGGCGGAGGTTCGACGTTGAAAAGAGATTGCTGGTCCATTGAACTAACATATCAGATTCGGTTGACACGTAGGGTCACGCCGCCCCTGTTCCAACAGGAATATTTACGGGAGTAAGTGCCATTACTTTAAAGTGGTTGACCGCTGGGGGGGGATTTCGTGCTTACCGAAGATTGGCCAGCTTATGAATTTTCAAAAATTTACGCTGGTAGTTTATAATTCAAAGTTGTGTTAGGTTTCCGAAGACAAGAGACGGATTAATAAACAAAAGGTTGATAAAAGTATGCGTATTGGAGTGTTTGGAGGGTCGTTTGATCCAATCCATCAAGGTCATTTGATATTGGCGGAGCAGTGCCGGGAGCAAGCTGACTTGGACGCCGTTTGGTTTGTCCCGTGTGCCTTGAGCCCTCACAAAGAGCAGGGAGCTCAAGGGACTGATCGGCAGCGGATTGAAATGATTGAACTTGCAATTGCCGGACACCCTGCGTTCCAGTTGGCTCGCATTGAAATTGACCGTGGCGGCGTCAGCTATACCGTGGATACGCTGAAAGCAATTCGTGAACTACATGCCGATGATGAATTATTCTTGCTGCTCGGTGCAGACTCGCTGGACAGTTTTGATACTTGGCGGGAACCGAGTGAGATCTGTCAGCTCGCGACGCCGCTAGTGGTGAATCGTCCGGGTGCTAAACAGATCGACCTATCGGTGTTCCAAAAATATGTAGACCCGCAGCGATATGAATCCTTTTGCAGCCAATCAATTGTCAGTCCATTGATTGATATTCAAAGTCGGCAAATCCGAGACAAGGTATCGAATCAACAGAGTATTCGTTATCTTGCTCCCCGCGCCGTAGAGAAATACATCGAGACGCAAAAGCTTTATTGTCAAAAATAGTGAGAGGGATTTGCGATGTTGAAATATAAAGATTTTGTCCCCAAAGAAATTGTTGCGCCCGGTTTTTTAAACCCAGGTAAACACGAGACATTCGAGGCGGCGGTTCGAGCGGCGAACCAGTGGATCGCGGATAACGAAATCAAAATCGTCAGCATGGAAACGGTTGTGCTTCCCAATATTTGGAGTCGCTGGGAAGAAGGATCCGCGGATGCCTCAATAGGCACCAGTGGAGATAATCCGAGTCGTTGGCACCAATTCCTTCGGTGCTGGTATCACCATTAAATTCAGTTTTTTCAGGGTTGCAAAGTTTCGATTGTGAAAATTATGCGACTCGCTTGGATATTCCGTTTCGAATTGAATCATCAAGATTGAGCGTGGAAAGAAGTGGCTCATTGGCTAGCGTGATTCGGAGTTGCTCGAGCTGTTCATTGCATGTGAGTGCAAGGTCGAGAAATAGCCATTTTGTGCCTGCAAACTCACAGACACCACCGCCGGTGCCTCCGAAGTAGTCGTAGCGGATGCGATAGCCAAGCGTTTCGGCAATCGCGACTAATTGATCAAATTCTTGAATTGTACTCATCGACATTCCTTGTCTTTGGCAAACCGTCATTCCTTGACGTTGTTGAGGGTAACGTGGGGCGATTTTGAACGCCTCGGTGCAATGTGGGGGCGATGATTTCTAAGCGTAGAAAAAACGCCTCTTACCCAACCCGATTATAGAGACTCGAGGTTTAGCCGCCCACACTAATCGGACGATAGCAGTATCTATGGGAAAAGCGGCGAATCGCGGTTAAAAACGATGGTTTTAAGTAGTTCTCGTAGTTTTTGGCAAAGAGGCAAGGCAGGAAGCCTGCGTGGACCGGGTTGATGTTCGCATCGGTGCGGAATGCCTAAATTATAACGACCATGGAGGGATCGCTTGTGAGCGACGGGCAGCAAAACGAAATTCAACACCTTCGAAATGAAATCGATGCGTTGAAAAAGCAACTCGACCAGTCTCAGAGAATGACAGCACTTGGCGAACTCGTGAGTACCACAACCCATGAGTTTAACAATGTTCTCATGACGATCATCAATTACGCCAAAATGGGCATGCGTCACGATGACAAGCAGACCCGAGACAAGGCGTTCGATAAGATCAACAACGCCGGAATGCGGGCGGCCAAGATTACCAATGCTGTACTCGGGATGGCGCGAAACCGCAGCGAGCATTTCGAACTGACCGATGTGAGCAAGTTGATCGATGAGTCGATGGTGTTGCTAGAGCGAGAGATGCAAAAGTATCGAATCTCAGTCGATATTGATATCGACAAGGACATCCCGGAAATTTCCGCCATTGGGAATCAAGTTCAGCAGGTGTTGATGAACCTGTTGATCAATGCCCGTCAGGCGATGAGCGAGGGTGGTCAACTAGTGATCAAGTTGAAGAAGAATCTCCAGAACAACACTGTTGATTTGAGTGTGAGAGATTACGGTCCTGGAATCTCACAGGAAAAATTGCGGAAGATATTTGATCCGTTTTACTCAACGAAGTCGGGACCGGACGAAACCGGTAAAGGTGGAACTGGCGTTGGTTTATCCACTTGTAAAAATATCATCGAAGCACACGGTGGAAAGATTCGTGTTGAGAGCAGTCTTGGAAAAGGGACTTGCTTTACATTGATGTTCCCCATGGAAAAACAGAAGTCGCCTGTCCAACTGGCGAGAGGTATTTCCGGTGCGGTTTCGCAGATCAATGCGACGACGGGGACCTAATTTTAGGTTGAGCCGAAAACGGGGTTTGGGTTATCGCTTGGTCTGGCAGCGTTTGCAGAAAAAAGTTGCCCGCTGGGCTTGCACGATTCGGAGGACTTTCGCGTCCTTACATCGCGGGCAAACTTGGCCTTCGCGATCGTAGACCCGGTGTTCGTTTTGGTAACTTCCTTCTCCATTGATGGCGTTTCGGTAAGTGCCATCGGAAAGTGTTGAGCCTTCGTATTCGATTGCCAGTTCAAAGACCTCGATCATCCTTTGATAGATGAGTTGCCATCTCTTGGCAGTTATCTGATCACATCGCGTTTGCGGATGTACTCCGGCGAGGTGTAAGATTTCGGCGGCATAAAGATTGCCTATGCCGAGTACAATTTTTTGATCCAGCATGGCAACCTTGATTTCCCGCTGAGTGCCTTGAAATCGTTTGGGAAATTCGGTGGCAGAGATTGCCAACGCATCCGGGCCGAGTTTTCCATCGGTCAATTTCGTCTCATATTCACTTGGTGACAGAAGAGTGACATTGCCAAGTCCACGTCGATCCCAAAAAAGTACGTGTTTGATAGGGCATTTTTTAAGTTGCAGAGAAAATCTTAAATGTTCCTGTGTGGGGGGATCGGCGATTAATACCAAACCGGTCATTCGTGGTTCGAAAATAAGTCGGTCGTTTGAGTCGAGCCGGATGACAACTCGTTTACCGAGGCGATCAACACTGGCGATCGTTTTGCCCTGGATTCGCTTATTTAGATGGTCGATTCTGGGCTTGATGACGATTGGACGTTTGGAGCATGGAGTTCGTGCTGCTTTGACAATCGTCGCCCCGACGATTCCAAGGACTCCTCGTCGCATCGTTTCAACTTCAGGCAGTTCGGGCATGGGGGCTAAACTTTTAAGCGAGGGTGTAATTGGCTGTATTTACGATCGGCGGCGATGGGCCGGATGGTTTCTGGTCGTGAGGGTTTTGGGGTAATTAGGAATTAGCTTTGGCTGAATTTATAGCCCTGCCTCTTTATACCGACAAAGGTTATGACGAGAAACGATAACCGGTTACAATGAGGATAATGGCGGAAACAATCTGGCAACTGGATGTTTTCAGCCGTGACATTTCTTTCTTAGTTTGATTTAAACGATAATCCATGACCAGTCATTTTTTACCGAAACCGAGTCCCGATGCCAGTCTGCCCGATGAGAAGGGGCGTTTTGGAGAATTTGGTGGACGGTTTGTTCCCGAGACACTCATTGCCGCACTCGATCAACTCGAAACTGAGTATTATCAATCCCAAAAAGATCCGGCGTTTCAGGCAGAGTTGGACGTTTTGCTTCGCGATTTTGTAGGCCGCCCTTCCCCGCTCTACTTCGCCAAGCGACTAACTGAGCATTGCGGCGGAGCGCAGATTTGGTTTAAGCGAGAGGATTTGAATCATACCGGGGCTCACAAAATTAACAGTACCCTCGGTCAGGCTTTGCTGACGATTCGAATGGGGAAAAAAAGAGTCATTGCGGAGACTGGTGCTGGCCAGCACGGAGTCGCGACGGCCACGGCTTGTGCACATTTTGGGATACCCTGTGTTATCTACATGGGCGAGGAGGATATCCGCCGGCAACAGCCCAATGTTCAAAGCATGAAAATGCTCGGGGCTGAGATCTGTCCTGTAACCACCGGATCACGGACACTTCGCGATGCGGTCAACCAGGCGATGCGGGATTGGATGAGCTCTGTCGCGGACACCCATTACATTTTGGGCTCGGTCGTTGGCCCCCATCCCTTTCCCTTGATTGTGCGAGACTATCAGGCGGTGATTGGCCGAGAGACAATTCAGCAATCGCAAGAGCGGTTCGGGCGGTTGCCAGACGCGGTAGTTGCTTGTGTGGGCGGAGGCAGTAACGCGGCGGGGATGTTCTATCCGTTTGTTGCCGAAACGGATGTTCCGCTGGTCGGTGTCGAAGCTGGAGGAGAAAGTGATCAACCAGGTCGTCATGCCTCCAGTTTGACGTTTGGTAAGCCTGGCGTCTTGCATGGAAGTTTCAGTTACGTTTTGCAGGATGAAGACGGACAGACGGACGATGTTCACTCCGCTTCGGCCGGTCTCGATTATCCAGGAGTCGGCCCCGAGCATAGTCATTGGAAATCGACTGGACGCGTTGAGTATCGCAGTTGCCGAGATGATGAAGCTCTCGCAGCTTTCGATTTGGTGGCTCGCAATGAAGGTATTTTGCCGGCATTGGAAACCTCCCATGCGATTGCCAAAGGAATGGAAGTTGCGAAAGAGCGTGGAAAAGATGAGGTGGTAGTCATCTGTCTCTCAGGACGCGGTGATAAAGATGCTGGCGAGATCCAGCGTTTAAAAAATGAAGCGGCGGCTCGTCAGACCTAAAAAAGGCTCTTGAGCTTTTTCATAACTTCAACGTAACAGCACAATACAGGAACTATCTATGTCGGCGATCGACAAACTTTTTCAGCGGTTAAAATCGGAGGGCAAAAAAGCGTTCATGCCGTTCGTAACCGCCGGAGATCCTAGCTTAGATTTTACTGCGGCAATTCTGAAGCGATTGGATGCGGAGGGGTGCCACCTAGCTGAATTGGGAATCCCCTACAGCGATCCCATTGCTGACGGCCCAGTCATTCAAGACTCGTACACTCGCTCGCTTCAGGGGGGAACGAAGCTTAGCGGTATCTTTGCGATGGCCTCCGAAGTGACCTCAGAGATTTCGATGCCGGTCGTCACGATGGTGAGTTACGCAATTATTTACCGAATGGGAATTGACGAATATCTTCAACAGGCAATTGCTGCAGGGATTTCCGGAGCGATTGTGCCTGACATGCCAGTCGATGAATCGGATGAGTTGGCGGCAAAGTGTAAAGCCCTCGACTTCAGTCTCATTCAGTTAATCACGCCGACCACCCCGCGTGACCGAGCTGTGCAAATCGCTGAACAGACAACCGGGTTCATCTACTACGTTTCGATTACGGGAATCACCGGTGAACGTACCGAGCTTCCTGCTGATTTGGCAGACAATCTAACATGGTTGAAGTCGGTTACCGATTTACCAATTTGTGTTGGCTTTGGGATTAGCAAACTGGAGCACGTCGAAGTCCTTAAACCGGTCGCAGACGGTTTAATTGTTGGTTCTGCGATCGTCCGTCGGATTGCTGCGGCGACCAACGATCCATCCAAAAATCAGGATGTCATGGACGACGTGGGTGGGTTCGCTCAAGGGATGTTGTCGGCGATTAACGACTGATGTTTTTCTAGAATCTCGAGCGTTCGTTTTCCCTGTTAAAAAAAGTGTCCTGTCAGGGCAATCAAAGCCGACGTCAATCTTATGCGGTGAATTGCTGATTAATCCTCACGTTCGCTACGGCCCACCTAGCTAATGGGTGTTGTTTTTACCTTTGAGTGCTTGCATAAAAAGCCTTGACCCTCAATCCGCTTCGGCACTACAGTTATTGCGGCGGCTGATTCGATTTATCGATTTGAACGGAGGTTCAAGATGCCAGAGCAGTCAGAGAATTCACCTGAGCCAAGATCGGCAATTCAGCGATATTTTGCCGGCTTAGCCGAGCATACATTTCATTCGCAATTAGGCGTCGTCGATCCGTTGTTGATTGACTACCTCACCGAGCTTTTAATTCGCTCAACTCGTAGCGATACGATCCATCGGATTCGTAGCGTTACCGGAAGACCAATCATGAGCGTTCATGAAATGGCGGCTGAGGCGTCGGAACGTTTGGGGAGTGCAAGGCGGGAGGTGCACTTGCATATTGGCGATTTCACTTTGTTCTGGGCAGGCCTTTACCCCGAAGCATTGCGGGATGGCGATTCAGATTCATCGGGTCGGTTTGAGACCTATTGTGCTTTTGGTAAGCGGTCTTATCGCATTGCCAGTGAAATGGAAGCACCGGTCGCTGAGTCACCACCATCCACGTTACTCGAACGTCTTAGCGATCGGTATGATTTGTGTTGTTACGGGCTCCGCGAAATACGCCGCCAATGGGAGTCTGGCGGTGGAATGGATTCTGGGCCAAATTCAATCTTGTTGGATTAGTTAGGGTTGAGCCCTAGGAAACCAATCCTTTGGTGACCATCATAAAGACGTCTTCGAGATTAGGATCCTTCTGCCCGAAATTGATAACTTCAACTTCATGCTTAATGAGTGACTTAAGCAACTCTGCAGGATTGTGATCAGCACTGGTGAATTCAATGATCAATTTAGAGCCATCGACTTGGATGTCTCGCACTTCGGGATTGCTGCGGACAATGGACAATCCTGTTTCGAGGTTTTCTCCAAACCTCGCTTCGATAACCTGATTTCCTCGAATTCTCTTATAAACCTCATCGATTGGGCCGTGCATTAATAACTTTCCTCTTTCGATAATTCCGATCGAAGTACAGCAGTCAGCTAGCTCAGTAAGAATGTGACTGGAGATGAGGATAGTTTTTCCCATGCGTCTCAGCTCTTTCAAGAGAGCTTTCACTTCAATCCGTGCGCGGGGGTCAAGTCCACTCGCGGGTTCATCGAGGATCAAGACGGGAGGGTCATGAACGAGGGTCTTTGCAAGGCACAATCGTTGTTTCATACCTCGCGAGAGTCCGTTGACGAAGTCATCACGTTTATAGGTAAGATCGAGCAGGTCGAGCACATCCTTGATCACCCGTTTTCTCTGCGTCCGACCAATCTTGTAGGCAACGGCAAAGAAATCGAGAAACTCCCAGACCTTCATTCCGTCATAGACGCCAAACGCATCGGGCATGTACCCAACACTTCGCCGCACGTTCATGGGATCCTCTGATACGCTGTACCCGTTGATGGTGCCATCACCTCTAGAGGCGCGCAGCAGGGTCGCGAGAAAACGGATGCTTGTACTTTTCCCGGCACCATTAGGTCCGATAAAGCCAAACATTTCACCTTCGGCGATTGTCAAATCAAGTGAGTCGACGGCAGTGAAGTCACCGTAGTCTTTTCCAAATCCACGTAATTCAATCATGGTGTGTTTTTTCTGTTTGCAATTTAAAAAAGTGAACTTGCTGCTGTTGCAGGATGGCTTGGTCTATTCTATCTGATCAAGATTTGAGGTGATTTTAAAATCGTTGATTGAGTTTAAGTCTCTTTTGGCGATTGGTAATTCACCGCGCTGGAGATGAGCTACCACCAGAGAGCGTTTGACGGTTTGCGTTGCGGCTGGACTGAAAACCGTATTTCCAGGATGGCCTTTGCTGATTCCAATTAAGCGATATTCATTGTTGTCTATTGCTAAATTTCGAAGGATAGTTTGTCTCATTAAGTCGAGAGTTAATTTGGATGAGCCAGTGGAATTAATTTTTGCGTATTCAGTAATGAAAGCGTTCTTTGTGAATTTGATTTCATCGCCGCCCACGCTCTTTGCTAACAGCAGCTGCCTGATGGTTCCTTTGATCTTTTTGATTTCGGGAAATTTGCTGATAGTGTCAATGTCCGCTTGATCCAATTCGTTCAAGTTGGTCTCCCAGATGGACTCTGCCGTAGCCAATAAGCTAGTAAATTCGGAGTCGGGTTGCCAAATAGAATCGACTGTTTCACAGGGTTGAAATTTCAAAGTAACTTCCTCTCCGGTTCCAATTGAATCGAAAGGAGCAAACTGTAGTTTTCCATTTTTGTCACGGCCGATGACGGCTGCATTTTCAATCGTCATCAACGTCGAGTTGGAAAGGGTGGGTTGTTCCGTTTCGGGATTGTTGGAAAAGGAGATAACGCCGCCCAAATTGACCATCGCCTCGGTGTGCAACAAGCCGGTAGAGTTCGATTGGATTTGAAACCCTTTGAGCTCGTCCTCAACGGTGCGGCGCAGGGTAACTTCACTTAGAGTTTCGGCAGACTGAAATTTTTGGTTTTCCAAGTCCGAGATCGAGAAAGGCAATGACTGAGCCGAGCGATTGTCGAGCTCAGCGGTGTATCGTGTAGAGAGTGAGGTGTAGAGTGCGGAGTATTCAGCCATGTGCGCCCGGGGATAGTCAGCATGAACTTCTAGTAGGCTGATTTGGGTGTTGCTTCTTGCAAAACCAATGTCTAGCGATGCAAGCTTGACGACAGTAAAAGCGGCAACCAGTGCGATAATTGGGACAGCGATCCAGGCGTATTCCACTTTTCTAATGATCCGAAAGAAAAGCCAGTTCAAAGGGACTAAGATAAAGAGATAAATCGCCAGCATTTTTAAAACAAAGCCGGAAGACGGGGGTGAGATGCCCGCCGTTTGTTTTAGCGTTTCACGCGCTGCACTGGAGATGGCTCCGTAGTCACTCCATCCTGCAACGCCGGAATACTCAGCGTCTTGATAGCCACCAAAATATAGATTTTCATCGCTTTTTCGGATCGCTAGTTCATTCACTGTGTCCATGGGGCGAATGTCGAAATTCGGCGCTGGAATGTCAGATTTAGTTGCGCTGAGTTCGTCCAATGTGGAATATGGAACGCTTTGCGTGCCGGTTGCCGAGAGATCTCGGGAAAGATAGCGAAGAGTGCTGCGGATCAAAGGATCGTAGGAGGTGGATCCGTAATCGATCCAGTTAAATACGGCAGTGGATGCGTCGTTTTCGGCAAAACGCCGTGCTGGCATTCGCAAGAGGGCTCCGTTTAAGAAGCTAGAGAAACTGCCCCAGCTACGAATCAGTTGATCGTTGAGCGAAAAGGATGTGATTGCAATCCGGCCGCGGCCAACGCGTCTTTCGATGGCGATTTTACCGGCACCGGTGATAAAGTTGGCGTCTGGGTGAGGGGTAAGGGTGACTCCGAGTAAGGGAGACTTATTGGAGATGACAAGGTTCCGTGGATTCCCTTTATTAGCTTTCGGGGGAAGCGACCAGTTTTGATTGAGTTCGGTAATGTCAGAGTTAGTTATATTTTTTGTGCTTTCAAACGTTGCTGGAAGATAATCGGCGAGAAAACTGGTTTGGAGTTTGGCCAAGCAGTCGGGGCCGCTAAGAATAAGTTGTCCCCCGAAATGAAGCCAATCTAAAAGAGCTTCCTGATGTTCTTGAGCCATTTCGTTGGGGTCCAAGTCATCCCAGATTAGATAGGCAATTGTCGTCCAGTTGAGTGAGTGTTTGGGGAGTGGCGAGGGGTAACCACTGACCGACGGTACGACGAAATAGAAAGGTTCCAAGTTGGAACCATCTTGTTGTTGCCCATTCAATCGAATGCTGTCGGATCGGTTAATGAAAGAGAAACTGTCAGGGCGACTGCTAAGCAGGACGATATGATACTGAAACCCTCCCATCAATTTTATAGGTTGGTTTTGCATTACGGGAGTAATTCCACTGGAAGACCGCCTCAGTGAGAACTTGACAGTTGCAGTTGTTGCGCGATCACGAATGGGAATGTAGACACTCGTCTCGAGATTTTTCAACTCTCCCTTCGGCAATGACGCGGGGCGGCTTGTCGTTAAAAAATAATTGGTGCCAGGAATGTTGGCTGGTTTGTTGCCGGGGCCAAGGCCGGATGCTTCGAGGTCGCCCCCAAAATTACTGTTGTTGGCGACTGCCTGGAAATTCGTGGTGTACCAATGCCCGGATTTAATTCGATTGAAACGTGTTCCACTCTCGTTCATGCTGCTAAGCATTTGTCCGAGTGGGTCTTCTTGTTCCTTCTTTTCCTGTTTTCGTTTTTCTTTTAATTTGTCGAGAGGGATAGGAAATTGGCCGGGTAATAGAATTGGGGTGTTGGTCTCAAATGGTTCTTTGGGCTTTTTCTTTTCCTCAGCTTTTTTTTGAGCGATTGTCTTTTCGGAATCTAGGCAGCCGCTACATCCAGAAATTAGCAAAAACGAAAAAGCGAGCAATGAGATTGCAAAAGGGCGAAGCCAGGGATTGGATGTTATGGTGTTCATTATTTATTTTCCAGCCAACGTTGGCAAAAGATCAGGCCAGTTGAATTGCCGTGAAGTTCGCCGAGACAAGCATGTTTCGAATAGTTGATCGTCATGAAATTATCTTGACCGTCGGTCTTTTAATCGGAAGCGCGGCGCCTTGGTTGCAATTACGCTACTCAAGCAATCGACTTAATTTGAATGATCGCAGCCATTAATGTATTTTCAAGGAGCATTGTGACGGTGAGTGGCCCAACTCCACCGGGCACGGGGGTAATAAATCCGGCGACCTCTTTCCCTGAATCAAAGTCTACATCGCCCACTAATCCTTGCTCGGTTCGGTTAATACCGACATCAACGACAACAGCCCCCGGCTTGATCATGTCGGGTGTCACAAAATTTGGCCGTCCAATGGCAGCAATGAGAATGTCGGCTTGTTGTGTTATCGAGGCGAGATTTTGAGTACGACTGTGACAAAGCGTGACGGTGGCGTTGGCCATTTCAGGACCGAGATCTGAATCTTTTTGCCCCAACATCATCGCCATTGGTTTTCCAACAATGTCACTCCGGCCAATGACGCAGACAGACTTGCCTGTGGTTTCAATGCCGCAACGTTTGAGCATTTGCACGATGCCGTGGGGCGTGCAAGGGAGAAACTGGGGCCGACCTTGCGAGATCAGACCAACGTTGTGGGGGTGAAAAGCATCAACGTCTTTTTGAGGATCGATGGCATCGAGAATCACGCGACTGTCTGCCTGATCGGGCAATGGAAGCTGGACAAGAATTCCGTTGACCTGGGAGTCTTCGTTGAGCTCAACCACTTTCGCGAGAATATCTTCGGTGGTGCTGGTAGCTGGAAGACGGTGAAGCTGGCTTTCGATACCGGCCCGGGCACACGCGCGTTCCTTGTTTCGAACGTAAACCTGACTGGCAGGATCATCGCCAACGAGAACCGCAGCAAGTACTGGGGACTCGCCGTGATCCGCAATGAACTGTTCTACCTTCACTTTGGTTTCTTTTTGAATTTCTTTTGAAATTCCTTTTCCGTCCAGCAATTTAGCTGACATTGCATGCTCCAATTTTTTCGTGTTAGTCAGTGGAGCTGTTGGGTAGCGAATCCGGCGTTGATCCATTGATTCGCATTGATTTTTACTACACTGCTGGAGCTAATAACATAACGCACCAGTAGAAATGCGAGAAGGCGCAGGGGAACCTCTGACTGAATCTCTCTTGCTCTTTTAAGCGACACGCGGGATCAGAAGGTTTTACTTTTGCGACAAACGTGAAACCTCTTACCGTTCATGGAACTATTGAATTTTTCAGGAACGCATGCTTAGGCGATCTCGAGAAATACTCGGAGGATTTGGCGTAAATTTGAGTTTTTTTGCAATTATTCGACCTCTGTTAGGCGGTTTTCATGAGGTCCATGCCTGTCAATTTTTTCGTAAAAGGCATTTAGGTGTGCAAATGCATTTTTTTTCGCCATAATTGATTCAGCCGGCGCGTGTACCTCACTCATCTTTTTGCCGATGGTATTTCGCGTCGAGAGTTCCAGCTGCCTTGATCACAGAAATGCAAGGAGTCGACGAAATGGTTTCAGAGGTTCTCCAGCGGCCGACTTTGGTTCTAAATCGAAGTTGGCAACCGGTCAATGTCGCGACAGTAGCCCGCGCTCTTGTGATGGTTTGGAGCGGGGCAGCGCGAGTGGTCGATCCCGTCGACTATCAACTTTACGACTGGGAAGATTGGTCTCGGGCGGATGCGGAAGACGGGCAAGAATTTGTGCGAACAGTTTCACGACGGATTCGCGTTCCCGAAGTAATTACACTGGCAGATTTCAATCGGCTTCCGTCCACAACTGTCGCCTTCAGTCGTAGAAATCTCTTTAAGCGAGACCGGATGACCTGTCAGTACTGTGGTCGTCGACCCAAAGGGGGTGAGTTGACCATCGATCACGTTATTCCGAGGTCTCATGGAGGGGGATCGAATTGGGAGAATTGCGTGCTTGCTTGTGTGCCCTGCAATCAAAATAAAGCGGATCGGTCTCTCGAGAAAGCAGGTTTGAAACTATTAAATGCGCCCAAACAGCCCAACTGGAATCCAATTTACTCGCAGCACACAACTGGTTATCAAAGTTGGGCGAAATTCATCAGCGATGCGTATTGGAGTGCTGAGCTACTGGAATAGAGAGGCTGCGAGTTACTTTGCGGCATTCGTCTCGGTACTAGGTCGAGCCTCGTAAAGGCATTAAGGTAAACCTGCAACGAAATTCGTTTTCGGTTTATTGTAAACTCCAGGTTTGTTGTAAATCGCTGCGATCTCTATTGATTCATCTATTGTATTTCCGATTTGAGTTTTTAATGCTTTCGAAATTTACCGTTTTCCTTTTTTGTCTAGGTTCGATTTTATCTACTTGTCATGAGGCTAGTGCTCAGAATGACTGGTCGCGTTGGCGAGGACCAAGCGGCAACGGGATTGCGGAATCCAAGGCTGCACCGCTGGAGTGGGGAAGTGATGAAAATGTTATTTGGAAAACCAAAGTACCCGGGCGAGGACATGCTTCACCGTTGATCATCGACGGGAAAATTTTTCTAACAACGGCAGAGCAAAAAGATCAAACGCAATCGGTGATTTGTTTTGACCAAAAAGACGGAAAAACACTTTGGACGACCGAGGTCAATCGAGGGGGGTGGCCCAAACGATTGCATCCCAAAAACACCCATGCCACATCGACGATAGCGACAGACGGCAAAAGTTTGTTTGCGGTATTTTGCCACCACAATAATGTTCACTTAATTGCGCTCGATTTTGATGGACGGGTGCTCTGGAAAAAAGACGTGGGGGTTTATTCTCCGGCCTACCCTTTTGGTTATGGATCTACACCAATTGTTGATGGTGCCCGTGTGATCGTAACCAATGAGAATAAGGTTAAATCTGCGATCGTTGCGTATGATACCAATACAGGTGAAGAGGTTTGGCGAATTGACCGAGCTGGTGTTAGTAGTTACTCCACACCGGTTGTCGCCGAGGTGGCTGGGCGGCGGCAACTTCTTATTAGTGGTGGCGGAAAAGTGGCGAGTTACGATCCGGAGACGGGCGATTTAATTTGGACAACAAAAGCTAATTGGGCAGTGACTTGCGGCACGATGGTTTGGGATGAGAATCGGGTGTTTGCCAGTGGTGGATTTCCGGGAGGGCAAACCATCGGAATTGATGCTCGCAATGGTGAAAAGCTTTGGGATAATCCGGCCAAAGTTTATGAACAATCAATGCTCGCCTTCGGGGGCTTTGTGTTCGCTCATGCTGACAACGGTGTTTTGTATTGTTGGCGTGCAGCCGACGGTAATGAAATGTGGAAACAAAAATTCAGTAAACGTCGTGTCGCCGTCAGTGCTTCACCCATCCTCGTCGGTCGAAACTTATACTTTACAGCCGAGAATGGTGAGACCGTGGTCATTGAGGCGAAGTCTGAGGGCTATCAGGAAATTGCGCGAAATCAGTTAGGCGATGAAGCGTTTGCCTCTCAAGTGGTTTGTGGGGGAAGGCTTTATACGAGGGTCGCGGTGGACAGCGGGGGAGCCCGCCAGGAATGGCTGTATTGTTTGGGCGAGCGCTAATTGGGTTAGGTTTAATTGGCGAGGTTTAACTGGCGAGGTTTAACTGGCCTGCAGGTCTGTGTACCAGTTTCGGTTTGCAGTTCATTCATCGGGCGGCAGTTGGTCAAGCTTTTACTGTTTTGAGGGCTATGCAGCGTGAGAACAGGAATTGCTTGCGATCCCATCGTCTTTGGAGGTGTCGTGTGATTCGCTTCGAATCCCTCAATATTACGTGTTTTTCCTGCGAACCGTGTGTCGGTTGACGGCTTTATGTGTATTGAAGTGGACGGTTTGCGGTTACCCGAAAACGGCCAAGGGAAAAAATTTGATTCCCGCCGCAAGATGGGCTATTTTTTCAGCAGTCACACACGATCGAATAAGCGTTCAGAAAAGGCGATACCAATGCCGCTTTCAAGATTTATTTTGAATAAGAATCTATTACTGGTTTTTGCTGTTTCCTGGGTTTCGGCGACTTCTTGCCTTGCCATCGAGGATCTGAATGTTGACGACCTTCAGTCCCAAATCATGACCGCTGTCGAAAAGGTTGTGCCAGCCTCGGTTGCCATCAACGATGGTGGAATGGTTTTTAGCGGTGTGATTGTCAGCTCTGACGGAATTGTGCTATCTGCTGGCCACGCGGTGAAACCAAATCGCCGATACAAAGTTTTGTTAGCCGATGGGCGTGAGCTTCGGGCAAAAGGGCTCGGCGCAAACGAGCGAGTCGACATGGCGATGTTGAAGATTGAGAATCCATCGCGGTTGCCCGTTGCCGAACTCGGAGATTCTAATTCGCTGCTTATCAACCAGCCCTGCATCAGCATTAGCTTTCCAGGGACTTACGTCAAAGATCGGGGTTCGGTAATTCGGTTTGGTTACGTCACTCGCCCAGTGACGTCGAACGAGGGGATGATTGAAACAACGGCTGTGATGGAACCGGGCGATTCGGGAGGGCCGTTAGTTGATATTAATGGGCGAGTCATCGGAATTCACAGTAACATTCGCAAGGATACCAAGCAAAATTACGACGTTCCCATCAACTCTTTTAAACAATATTGGGAACAGCTAAAAACTCCTAAGTTTTTCGAGATCAGTGGCTGGCCCAGTCTACCCAAACTTGGCTTTCGCGGAGAAAGCGAATCAAATGGTGTCAAAGTCGTTAAGATTGTCGATGGTGGTTTAGCGCAAGCTTCTGGATTGAAGGTCAACGATGTTGTTCAGGCGATTTCGGGCAGAAAAGTAAACTCATCAAAGTCGATTTATTATAAATTGGTTTCATTGCGAAACTCAGGTGAAAGCCAAGTCGAGTTTTCCATTCTTCGCAACCAGAAACGAAAGTTAATTAAGTTGAACCTCACCAAAGAAGAGGTTCTGGAAAAACCAAAAACCTTTCCCGAACTACGTGACTTTTCCAAGGTTTTTAAGTCGCTCGAAGCGAAGTTGGATAACGCACAGGTCGTGATTAAGAGTCGACTAGATGAGCAGTCACAGACTGTCTGGGGTACGCGAATCTTCCGAAAAGGCCGAGGCAATTTAATCAGTAAAAGTACGCTTGTTGGAACGGAACCGAGAGTGCAACTAAGCAACGGCAGTAGCCTTGCTGCCGAGGTGGTCGCTCGAGATCCCAAGAACGATTTAGTTTTGTTACAGGTTGATTTCCGAGACGTGGGTGGGATTGACTTGAGTCGAATTAAGGGTGATTTGGCAGAGCAACCCGGTCGTTTGTTATTGATGCCCGACGCAGAGGGTGACGGCAGTATTAGCACCTGGGGTTCTAATTTCTTTGCTGTTCCGCGAACCCGAGCAAGTGGTGGTTATTTAGGTGTTGTCATTGGTAGCCGAGATAACAAAGTTGTTTTTGAAAAGGTTCAAGATGGCGCTGCGAAAAAGGCAGGCCTCCAGGCTGGGGATGTCGTTCTGAAACTTGGTGACAAATCAGTTCGCCAGAGAAACGATGTTTTTCGCTTTCTCTCGAATCAAGATGTTAACAATCGAATTGAAGTAACTGTTCGCCGGAATGGCGAGGAAATAACCAAAGAAGTGATACTTGGAAAGCGACCCGCTGAGGTGACACGGCACATCGCTGATGATTTTGATGGTGGCAAAAGTATCCGTCGCGATGGGTTCAGTCGCGTCGTGTCACACGATGCCGATCTACGACCCGAGCAATGTGGAGGCCCTGTGTTCGATATCGATGGTAACTTTTTGGGAGTGAACATTTCGCGATTCAGTCGTACGCGGTCTTACATCATCCCGCGAACTCTGATCAAGGAATTTATTGATCAGAATGCTAGTTAGCTCGGTCTATTTTGAAGAACGCGGCACTCAAGGCACGATTCATTTCTCTCACATATTCGAGCGGGGTTTCCCCATCTTCCGGACCCGTCAATTGAACTTCGAAGACCGCGGGTCGAATTTCAGTCTGGGAGAAATCGAACTCCTCGGATGACAGCACCGCGTCAATTTCTTCTTCCGTCGGTTCGTCGAGGTCGTCTGTGTCGAGTAACAGAAACTTGAAAACCTGCATCAATTCGGTCTCAGTTTCATGATCCGTACCACTGAGAATTAAAGAGGCAAAAATCACTTCGTCGTGGAAGTAATAGAGTACGTAGGCTCCATTTCGGTCCGAACCAATTCGATACTCCAATGCCTCGTCGTCACCCGGTAGGCGGTCCTCTAAAGGCAGTTCGAGATCGCCCGACAGATGGGTGAATTTGTTAGAAAAATAATCTACGTGCGGGCCTTCCAAGCTTGCCCGCTCGACTGATTTTGTGCTAAGTGTTTCCCCCGCTTCTGAAAACTCGGTAACTTCAAAGGTGTTATTGTTCATGTTAGGACTTGATGCGCTACACTAGTTTGAAGATTGCAAATTGGGAAAATTTAAAGACGAGGTCGTTGCGGTAAGCCATTTAAGCTTGCAACTGACCTTACAATTGGGAGTATGCGGTTGGTTTGAGCATCCATTTTTTGATCGCTGAGACGGTGCCTTTGTATTCTTCAAGTTCCTTAATCCGAATCCATTCTGGGTGGGCAAGGAAATCCTTCCAGTGTTGTCCATGCGATTCTTCATCGGTTCCCGAAAGCATGTAAACCAAGTTTGGGACATCGGGGCCAATGAGTGTTTCGCCAAAGAAAATTGGTGCAAGTTTGACATCCCGCATGATATCAATCTCCCCTTCATTAAACATTTTTACCTTTCGGCGGGCGTGGTCTTCTGTGTGGCTTTCGTAGAGTCGAAGTTCGAACAGGCGGTCTTTTTTGTTGGCGGAGTATGCGGGAATCTCCAGAGCAGGAATCCCTTTAAAGGCTTTCATGAATCGACTTTCGATTCGTTCGTACACCGCAGACTTCTTGTTTCTTGTGAAATAGTCAGCCGCTTTGGCTTGGTAATCTGAATCCTCAGCGAGAGCTTGGTTCATGTTGGTGAACTGGTCGATGGAAGAAAATGGGATGAGCATGAAAAGCGAGTGATCGTTCTCGTCACCGAGGTTGCTGAAGACTCCGACACGGTCAACTCCCATCCGATTGAGTGCTGGTACGAGCGCGTTTTTGAGATAGTTTTCGGCAATTTGCTGTTTTTCATAATCGAAAATTTTATAAATTCGAAGTTCGTAGTACTCTTGGTTTGCTGGCTTCTCGCCCTCATTGGCAAATGCTTTAGCTTGTGACTCGCTGGGGCTGCCCAGGTAGAACGCGGTCATCAGAGCGAAAATAAATAGGTAATTAAGGAATTTCATAGCTTGGTTTACCATGGTTTAAATCGTTTTAACTAAATGCGATTACATCGCAGTCGATACAAGTTGAGTAAAGTGTGTTCATTGCCATTTTACGGTGCGACAATGGTTGGGCGTGGTTTTCCGCAGTCGATACTATTTGCCTGCGGTGCTGAGTAGTTTTTGGATGGTCGGCTCCATCGCCTCTGCCCAGATTTGATAACCTTCACTGTTGGGATGAAGCAAGTCCGGCATGATCGATTTTGAAAGTGTTCCGTCTTCTTGAAGGAACTTGTCACCGATGCTGAGAAAGAAGACTTCGGAATCATCATCTGCATAATTTTTAATGAGCTCATTGACCTCCGAATTAATTTTTCGGAATTCGTTTTCTTTGTCGGCTCCCCGCGGAAAGATATCTAGAAGTAGAATTTTGGTTGAGGGGAGTCGCAGTTTTACTTCATCAATGATTCTTTTGATTCCCAGTGCTGTGTGTCGCGGGTTTTCTTTGCGGTGCCCCGTATTGTTGGTGCCGATCATGATGACTGCGAGTTTCGGAGAGATGTCGTCGATCGCTCCATTTTGAAAACGCCAAATAACATGTTCCGTGCGATCGCCACTGAATCCAAGATTGAGGGCATTTCGATTGGCGTAATATTTGTTCCACGTTTCGAGTCCTTTGTCTTCCCAAGCGTGGGTGATCGAGTCACCAATCATTAGCAAGTCCACATTTTCCATGGCTTTTCGTTGAGCTAATTTGGCCTCGTGTCTGGGCATCCACCATTCTACGGCCCACGCCGCGGTTTGCTGGCCTGGCATAATTGACAATTTTGGTGTGACGCCTGGGTAATCGCGCCACAGCCAGCGCAGTGCGTCTGGGAAAATTGAACCAGCGTGTTTGCCGTTATGGCCTCCCTCTCCGAAGTCAAATTTAACGTCGTAGTTTTTGAATTTAAGTGCGGCAAACATCTGTTGGTTAGCCAGTGGCCAGTTGCCGAACTCATTGTCCAGATCGTTGCTGCCGTCTTGCAGATAAATGCGTAACGGTTGCGG
>Ga0208971_1000377_pt1 | contig 32577 bp, 27 predicted proteins | sample AOAMet1_18_M0_10_2_FD_188229 | JGI IMG/M metagenome (GOLD analysis project Ga0208971, IMG submission 188229) | Ammonia-oxidizing marine microbial communities from Monterey Bay, California, USA - CAN11_18_M0_10 (SPAdes) | ecosystem: Environmental > Aquatic > Marine > Intertidal zone | place...
GTCTTGCAACCCTCCGGAATTCGGTTGCGGAAAGATGAATTTGTTTTGCCGCTTCAGCCTGGCAATATGCTCGACTCGGCATTGCTTGCCAATCGAGAGTATTGGGAGCGTTATGATTTGGTGGGTAAAGAGGGGAATCCTTATCCGTTGGTGATTGTTCGCCCAGACGGTGCTGAAACGTTTGTGTTAGTCCGCCGTGCAATGCAGAGCTGGGATGATGAATTCGGATATGAATTAGTCGATGGCGGTAAGGTTTCGAGTTTTGGAAAAAAAGACCCTCAGCTCGTCGAAGAAGTAAAAGAAGCGATCGAAGAAGCTCGTGGGCGGCAGCAGTCGCGGATCGCGGTGATTGAATCTCAGCGTGCCCGCGATGCAATGTTTGCGAATGAGCGGTCTCGTCCGGGGCTTCGGGTCTCCGGAGGGCAAGGTGGGTTTGTCTCGACGACGAGGGGCATGGGAGATGGGCTGGAACGCTCAAATCCTCGTGGAGCCGTTCGCCCGCCCGATTCAAAATCTTCAGCTGATTTACTTGCTTCGATGAAATCAAAACGGAGAGATTTCGAGAATCCGCGGACAAAATCGAACGGCGACTCGAACTCATCAGCGGCTGCCGCTCGTGCCGAATCGAACGCTGGAGCGGGGGGAGAGGTGGCTGGTGAAAATCTGCAGTCTGCGTTGAGTGTTGCAAATCAGCGTGGTAGTAATTGGGCATTGCCAGCGAAAACGGCGGGGGCAACCGGATACGTCCGCCCCATTCGATTGTTCTGCGGCGCCGATTATCTCGAGTTGAAGTCTGGCGGTGTTGTTGGCAGGAAAATTCCAATGGCAGGTGGCACTGCAGACGCAATTGACCCGTTGGTGGAACAGATTTGGGGACAAATTAAATCTTGGGGAGTCGCCGGTAAAAATGGCTATTGGAAGCCGCAACTTCGCGTGACTGTGCTGCCCGGAGGAGAGACTCGATTTTCCGAATTGAATGGGCTTTTATACAACAGCGGGCTCCTGATTGAGGAGTCGCGACAATGAGTCTCAAGCAAATTACTACGGGGCAAGATTCATTTTTGGACATTGTCGCGAACCTAGTCGGAATTCTGATCATTTTGGTCGTGGTCGTTGGTGCTCAGGCGTCAGCGTCCTGGGTTCATGCCACCCCGAGTGAAGACCTCGCAGCCCAAATTGACGATCTCAAAGAATCTGAGGCGAGCTTGGGCGATACGATCAAGAAACTTCAGTTGGACAACGAGGCTTTGGGGCAAAAACAGGCGAAAGAGAACAGACTGGCAGCAGCGTTAACGGACCAACGACATGAATACTTGATTAGGCTCGAATTGCTACAACAGAAGTTGAAAGCGGCTAAAAAAACGCGAATAGAAAAAATCGCGGCAATTGATGCTACCGCCGCGATTGAGTTTGAAAAGAAGGAATCTTTTGAGGTTCAGCAGAAACAATTAATTGACGAGTTAGCAGAGCTGAATCGAGAGTCCAAGGCTATTTCTTTCAGTAATGAGCCTTCAACAGAGGTCATTAAACATTTTCCCAATCCAATTGCTAAGACCGTTTTTTCGGATGAAATTCACTTCTGTTTAAATAACGGGCGGCTGTCTTATGTTCCGATGAGTGAGTTGATTTCACTCATGAGGTCCGAAGTGAGTTCCGAAGTGAGGTTGAATGCAGAAAATTTCAGTCGAGAGGAACAGGCGATTGCAGTTGTCGGTCCAGTTTATGATTATCGGATGCAATACGAATTGATCGTAAAGGCAAATTACGATCGAGTTGGGGGAGGGGTGAATGCTCAGACGACTCTTAGTTTCAAGGGCTTTAGGATGCTTCCCACGAGTCCGCTCATTGGTGAAACGATCGAGGCGGCTCTTGGCGGAGATTCGGATTTTCAAAAGAGGCTGTCTGATTTCGAACCGGGGAAAACAACAGTTTCGATTTGGGTCTATCCCAATGATTTTGAGTCCCATGCCTTGCTCAAAAAATGGATCTACGAAAACGGTTTTCAGATGGCAAGCTGGCCGCTGGACCACGGCAAGAGAATCTCGGGTGGACCAACCGGCTTTAAAACCTCCGCGCAGTGAGCGATAGGCGTCGTGCTCTGCTCTTCGTTTGCACCAACGTCTTGGTTAAAGTAGTTTTCTTGGTTAAAGTAGTCTAATAGCGAGAGGCTTGATTCTTGGTTCCTGCTCTGAGTTTGAGTGCTTAGGCATTCAGGTTTTCATAACTGGTCGTAGTTGGGAGAGTGGGAGGGATCGGGTCAACCATTCTCCCGTTGTTAGAACCGAATTAATGGCACGAAAAAATCCTCGGCGTAATATTGCGAGAATTGAAGTGCCAGGCGAAGGCCGGAAAATTTATGGTGGTTGGGAAGTTCGGATCCAACGGCGAGGTGAGCGTTTTTCAAAGTACTTCTCAGATCTGAGCCACGGTGGGAAGCGGTTGGCATTGCAGGCAGCTAAGGTTTTTCGCGACGAGATTGATCAAAGATATAAACGCTATTCTGTAAAGGATTTGGCTGCTAAACCTTCGGCTCGAAACCGTTCGGGACAGGTTGGGATTCGACTGCATGAGCAAACGGACCAACGCGGTGAGTTTGATTACTCCTATTGGTATTGGATTGCTCAATGGACCGATGGCCACGGACGGCGGCGAACTCGGTCTTTTTCAATTCATCGTCATGGAGAAGAAGAGGCATATCGTCTTGCCTGTGAAGCCCGTAATCAAGGAATAAAGCAAGCCAAGCGTTGATCTCAACGCGGAGGTTCTCTGATGTGGCCTCGCTGCAAGCAAGCGGAACTGGCAAACGGAACTGGGCAGTCGGAACCGAGCAGAGTTACCACTCAATCTTAACTGGCTCTCCTACATTGATCCCCAACATTTCGCTCAAGCTAATGCCCACGATTCCGATTTCGAGGAAACCTGAGTCGCTTAGCTTTGCGACCATCGTCGCTATAGGTTGGTCATGTGGGTCAGGGTAAAGGCCGATCGTTTCATGTCCCCCGAAATTTATACGGACGGACTCGTCTCGGGGAACATGTGCGATTTGTTCGATTGAGATATCAGTCACCAGATCACCGTTTGCGTTCACCGAGGCGACCTGTCCTTCCATCAAATTCGACAATGTAATTCTCCAGAGTAGTTGAGATACAGTTAGTGCGATCCGACGTGACCGCCAACCCAGCGGGTACGCGCTCCAATGTTGTAAAAGATAACAGCAAAATTATGGCTGTGGCAACCGGAATGGACTCCAGTGTCCATGAAGCGATGACACTAACAGAATTATTGTACAGGCAGGCATTGGCGGTTCGAGTAAGCCGGGCGGTCGCCTAAGAAGTGAATTTGGAAAAGCAAGGATTACGTAGAGATCATTTTTGCAAGCATTGCCTTAACCAATCCTGGGTTCGCATTGGGATTCATTTTTCTGGCTTTACCAATCAGCATCCCGATCGCTTTTCCGTTTCCAGATTGAATTTGTTCAACCACGTCTTGGTTCTCATCGATTAATTTTTCGCAAAGAGAAACAAGTTCATTGTTGTCGACGGGTTTGATCCCCAGTTGTTTGATGGCTTCCTCGGGCGAAATGCAATCTGCGACCATTGCATTGAGTACTTCCTTGCCACGAGTTTGGTCGAGCGTTCCGGCGATGACTAATTTTAATAGATCGGTAAATTGCTGAGGAGAAACTGGGTACTGCTCAATGGTTTGGTTTGATTCATTGAGTTGGCGAAGGACTTCTTGACCAATCCAATTGTTTGCGATTTTGCTATCCTCGCATCCGTCGGCGACTTCTAAAAAGTAATCCACCACTCCCCTGCCCTGAGAAACAATTACAGACGCATCTGCGGATTTTAAATTGTATTGCTCGGCAAGTAACTTGCGTAGGTCAGCAGGTAATTGTTCCAGTTGCGACTCAATTTGTTGAATTTGTGAATCTTCAATTTTTACCGCGATCAGATCCGGGTCAGGGAAATATCGATAGTCAGCTGAATCTTCCTTTTCTCGTTGAAGAGTTGTCGTTTGGGTATGGTCGTTCCAGCCGCGGGTTTGTTTAGGAGCGTCAGCGATGGTGAGGCCATTTTCTTGCCAGGCTTCAAACTGCCGTTGGGCTTCATGTGTGATTGATCGCTCGACTGCTCGGAAGCTGTTGAGGTTCTTGATTTCTACGATCGGAGTTGCAATTTGCTCGTCACCGAATGGGATATGTAGGTTAACATTCGCGTCGCAACGCAAATTGCCTTGCTGCATGTTGCAATCAGAGACGTCAATGTAATTTAAGATAAGTTTTAGTTCGGAGAGAAACGCTTTTGCCTCAGCAGCGGTCCTGATATCGGGTTGGGTGACAATTTCCAGTAGTGGAGTTCCCGTTCGGTTGAGGTCAATTTTTGAGTCTTGTCTACGGCCCGATTCGTCGTGAATGCTTTTTCCAGCGTCTTCTTCCAGATGTGCTCGTTCGATTCGAATTCGCCTGGCTTGGTCAGTCGCTTCTGAAGTCTCAATGTCGAGATGGCCCGGTCCACAGATGGGTTGGTCGAATTGACTGATCTGATAGCCTTTGGGGAGGTCCGGATAGAAGTAGTTTTTACGGTCCCATTTTGTGGAGCGAGCGATCTGGCAGTTGAGCGAGAGTCCCGCACGGATAGAAAGTTCCAAAGCTCGTTCGTTGATAACTGGAAGAGCGCCGGGCATTCCGGTGCAAACAACGCAGGTTTGTGAATTAGCAGCTTCTCCAAAACGAGTAGAGCATCCACAAAATAATTTGGAATCTGTGTCGAGCTGAACGTGGACTTCGAGACCAATTATGATTTGGGAGTCGTCAAATCGTACTGCGCGACGGTTATTCGATTGTGGGCTGGAAGTTGGGTTCAAGACTGTGTCCTCCATGGCTCCGAGGGGCTCGCCATATGCCAAAGTGTTTCGTTTTGAAATTGATGAGCGGCTCGTAGTAAGGTGTTTTCCTCGAATGCTCGCCCTTGCAATTGGAGTCCAATTGGCAGCCCAGTGCTCGATGGTTCGACAGGAACCGAAATGGCAGGGATTCCAGCTAAATTCGCCGAGACGGTATAGATGTCTGCGAGATACATCGCGAGAGGATCCTGGGTGTGTTGTCCCAGTTTGAATGCGGGAGTTGGCGTTGTTGGGCCCAAAATTAGGTCAACCTTTTTAAATGCTTCGTCGTAGTCTTGTTTGATCATGCGTCGAACTTTCGAAGCCTTTAAATAGTAGGCTTCATAATAGCCCGAACTCAGGGCGTAGGTTCCCAGCATGATCCGTTGTTTGACTTCGTCACCAAACCCTTGTCCCCGCGTGTTGCGATACATCTCTTCCAGGTCATTCGCCTGTGCCCGAAAGGTATACCGGACGCCATCGTAGCGTGCCAGATTACTTGAAGCTTCGCACGGCGCAATAATGTAGTAGGCGGCAATAGCCGACTTTGTCTGCGGTAGCTCAATTTCTTCGATGTTCGCCCCGAGTTGCTTGAACACGGAAATGGCATCGTTGATTTTTGTTTTGACCTCTACGTCGAGTCCTTCGTTCAAATGGTCTCGACAGACCCCAATTCGCAAGCCCGCCAGTGGAGTTTCAAGGCTAGTCAGGAAATCTGAGACTTGCTCTTTGGAGGAAGTTGAGTCACGTGGATCGAATCCTGCGATGACCGACATCAGCAGCGCTGATTCTTTTGCGGTCCGTGTCATGGGACCAATTTGATCAAGGCTACTCGCAAAGGCAATCAATCCATAACGACTGACTCTTCCATAGGAAGGCTTTAGGCCGGTGATTCCACAGAACGAGGCGGGTTGGCGAATCGAGCCACCTGTGTCAGAACCAATCGCGACAGGGGCTAACCGAGCGGCAACACAGGCTGCAGAACCTCCACTTGAGCCGCCCGGAACGCGGTTGGTTGCCCAAGGGTTGTTGGTTGGTCCGAAAAAAGAATTTTCGGTCGAGCTGCCCATCGCAAACTCGTCCATGTTCGTTTTGCCGATAATGATCGCGTCGGCAGACTTAAGTCGTTCGACGATAGTTGCATCGTAGGGAGGCGAAAAATTCTCCAGCATTTTCGATCCCGCAGTCGTCGGTTGTCCGGAAACGCAAATCCCGTCTTTAATGGCAATCGGGAGACCTGCGAGACACCCTAAGGATTCCCCGGCTTTTCTCCGTTGGTCGATCGCTTCGGCCTGCTCAAGTGCGGATTCGGAAACACGGATGAATGCATTCAACTCTGCATTGTGAACTTGGATGCGATCGAGGAAGTGCTGAACACAGTCGGTTGCCGTGACTTCTCCAGCGTTGAGTTGGTCGACGATTACGTCAGCATTCAAAGCTGAAAGAGTCATGTGTTGGTCCAGTTAAATGGAAAGTCCAATTCTTAAATTACGAATCCGTGTTTCGAAAAACGGGAGGAACCAAATAGAATTCTCCATCCGATTCAGGAGCGTTATCTAAGATTTTCTCGCGGGGAACACTCGTCTGAAGGTTGTCCTCTCGAATCGCATTCACCGATTCGATGGCTCCAAAAAAAGGTTCGATGTCCTTGGGAAGCTCAGCCTGTTCCAGCTGGCTTACAAACTCGAGGATCTGTTTCAGTTTTTCGCCCGAAGACGTTAGTTGCTGTTCGTCGAGGTGTATCCGTGCAAGCTTTGCAACTTGATTAACGGTTGGTTGCTCAGGTGTCTCGGGCATAAGAGATTCCACGGGATCAATGGTCAGCTTGTGACAGTACGCGGAGCGGAAACCTTGTTCGATAACAATTCAAGGGCCGCCTAGACAAGCCTAAGCATAACGTTTCGATCTGAGGAACAAAACTAGGTTTGCGAAAAGGTGTTTGCGCTAATCTAGACAGAACTTCTTTAAAACAGCTTAAGCCAGAGAGCAATTACGAAGGTAATTTGAATGGCTTTTGCTTGACTGCTTTTCGAATCGCTCCACTGCGGATGCACTGAACGCAAACTTTGAGAGTTTTTGTTCCGCCACCGGGGATAGCAGTTCGGACTTTCTGCAGGTTAGGACGGAACTGCCGACGGGTAATCCCAGTCTTTTTAGTACCGACACCACCGAGATACTTGGCTTTACCACGCGTTTCGACACGATTGCCCATCTGAGGGCCTTTTCCACATACTTCACAAACGCGAGCCATGACTTTGTCCGTTAAAAATCGATCAAATTTTCAGATTTAGATACTAAAAGTTAGCTACGCAGTATAGCAATTCGGCTCGAATGTTCAACGGCATAAATAGCAGTATTTTACTGCAAAAACCCTTCTTTTAGGGTTTTTCGCCATTCATTTGAGCGAACTTAGCTAGTTTGGACTGCGTGTTAGGCAGTCTTAAGAAAACCACCATCTAACCGCTTCTCACAGATATCGACCGCATCGCCAAAGGGAATCAGTGAATTTTTGAGTTGGGGGTGCTTCCGGAACCAAGCGATCAGAATGAGCTGGAGATTCATTTCCATTAAATTTTCAGGGATGGGTTTTTCGGCCAGTGAGACCTCGGTAAGTCGCTTGATTGTCGCAATCGCGCGTTCTTCGGTGTCGGGGGCAACGGTGCTACCGATGAGTTGTCCACCTTTGAGGAACAGCCATGCCTCGCGTTTTTTTCTGGCTTCAATTGGTAGAACGCCATTATAGGATTCTTGAGCATTGCGTAGTGCCGACATCCGTCGATCGAGCCAGTTAAGGTTAGAGATATGGTCTCTAATTATTGCCGCTTTTTCAAAGGAATGGCTGAGGGAGGCTTTCTGCATTTGTTGATCTAATCTCGTGAGAATAGATCGATCCTTGCCAAGGATGAATTGACGGGCATGATCAACGTTAGCTTGGTAAGCACGGGAACTGCACTGGGCAGCGCATGGTGCTGGACACGTTCCCAGTTCGAAACGGATACACTGAGCGGTAATGGGGTTCTCAAATAGAGTCAGCTGATTGTTAAATTTAAATTTGATTTTATCGGGGCAATCTCGAAGCTGAAAACACTGATTGATTGTCTCGACGGCTGAGCGAAGACGTCCCGTGCCTGCGATTGGCCCGAAAGACAATTCGGATTTATCAGTCAGGCGTCTTGTGAAAAACGCATTGGGTGCCATTCCCCCGCCAATGCAGATAAAGGCAGGTTGCCGCTTGGTAGGTTGCCCCTGCGTATTAAACTCAGGACGCCACCGATAAATAAGTTCTTGTTCTCGAATCAATGCGAGAAGTTCATTGGAGATTGGTTCCCAGACAAGTTTTTGGCTGTGTTGCCGGATTCTCGCTGCTTTTTTGTCGACTGGCGTTTTCGAAAAATACGATAGCAATCGTTTCCGAAGTGATTTTGATTTACCAACGTAGCAAAGCTGATTTCGGTCATCGAGCCATCCGTAGACCCCTGGAGTCAACGGGCAGTGGTCGTGCAAAAGTGCTCTCGCCTGCATTCTGTCACCGGGGAGTCGGTGCCGTTTAATGCGACCTCTTGTTTGCTGAGCCAAGATCGAAGCCCCAAATCCATTGAAGTTGGGGATTTGATGTTCTATTAGTTTTGGCACGAATCCATCCTCTCCTTGGCAATTTGCACACTCCTTGGTGCAACCTGACTGCCCTCGGATTCAGGATAAAGGATCTCTATGTGGAAATAAATAGCTTGCCGATGCGTCGGTGTGTTTTGAGCGAACCAGGTTTGAAGTCTGGACGTTTTGGTTCCGAAGCTCGTTTGAAATCTCCAGCGCGGATAAATTGGGGTGAATTTGAACATGCCCGAGAGATCAAAATTGAATTGAAGATTGTCCGATCTGGTCAATGGAGGGAAAAGCGTGGGGAAGGAAGGACGATTTAAGCACTGCTTGAGGTAATTTGTCCTCCGAGAAGTCGATTATAGGCTTCCCCTTCAAACCTAAATCTTTCTGCAGTCCTTAGATCTGGAACCAACATGTTAATTTGTAACAGCGACGCGGGTTAACCGTTGAACTTACTGCAAATTTTTTACGGTTTGCGATTTGACAAGTCGATAAAAGTGGTAGATCAAGACGCCGGGAGGGCGAGACACGGACTGTTTCGCAGCCAGGATAGAGTCATAGCATGACGATGGAGCGACATGCTGTGACTTTTTTTATGCGCCCACCACCTTCTCAATTTTTCTGCACTGCATTTCTCTACACTGCTAAACGGTACCCTTGGTGACGATCGGAACGTCGGCGAACGTCGTGCTGGTTTCTACGGAAGTCCTCTCTCAATCCAAAGCTAGATCGACACCAATTGATTGGAGGTAAGTCCGGACGTAGGCGTTGTTTAATGGCAGATTCGTTGCTGCAAGCACTCTTTCGCTGATTGGCTGCAGATGTGTTATCCTCTAGTCGTGTAATTAGTTCGGAAACTAGAGTTGGATGTCTTCGGTGGAGTCGACATGTACTCGTCAGATCCCGATAGAATTGACCCTCCCGCAACACGCTGCCGGCCAGCCTACCAGCCAATGCTACTGGTGGCAGTTGCGTTTGCTGCTGGTATTTTGATCGATCGAGTTTGGGACGTTAACTGGCGTTTCTCATTGTGTTCGTCTTGGTTGTGCTTGGTTGGCTGGTTCCTTGTTTGGAGGCTCCCAAGATTTCCGAAAAGGGACTGGTTTTACTTTTCATTCGGTTCCGAATTCAGACGCGAGAGGGTCGCCTCGACGATTCTTCTTGTTGGGTTTTTATTAGGCGGTTCTTTTTGGCATCACGGCCGTTGGAATTGGTTTCCGCACAATGAAATTGGCCGCTATGCCACGGATGTATCAAGCCCTTGTTGTCTTGAAGGCAAGGTAATTTCGGAGCCGTTGTGGGTAGTCTCAGAGGCGGCGTTCGCACCTCGCCCTGAAATGGAGATGAAGACCCGTTTGGTGTTGAAGGTGACTCGTTTGAGAGACGGTGCGAAGTGGGTAAACGTTAGTGGCCTTTGTGATCTCGTGATTCACGAATCAGCCAGTGGAATTCATTCGGGTGATCGGGTTGAGGTATTTGGGTACTTGGTTAGGAGTTCACCGGCGAGCAATCCTGGTGGTTTCGATTATCAGGAATACTATCGCGGCAAAGCCAAGCGTGCATTTATTCACGCTTATCAAGTAGAAAGTGTTCGTGTGGTGGCGGCAGCCAATTGGTTTGCAGTGCGGTGGATTTCAAGTCTCAGGCAAAGATTAAACGAATTGACATGGCAGTACATACCGAGTCCTGAGTCGGGGTTTGCGTCCGCGATTTTGCTCGGCAATCGAGAGCAATTGTCACGCGATCGTCGTCAACGATTTTTGGAAACAGGCACGGCCCATCTGCTGGCGATTTCTGGGCTGCACGTAGGGATTTTAGCAGGGGCATTCTTCAGTTTTTTTCGCATCGGAATTCTCAGTCGACGAAAGAGCCTGTGGTTAACGATCATCTTTGTACTGTTTTATGCTTGGCTTGTTGAATTTCGCCCACCGGTGCTACGAGCATCCATTTTGGTGACTCTGTATTGTCTTGGCCGACTCCTCGGTGAGGGGAGCTTTTCTTTTAATTTGCTCGCAATCGCCGGAGTTGCCGTTTTGATTGTCAACCCAAGTGATCTATTTGGGATTGGTCCCCAGCTTTCCTTTCTTGCCGTTGCTTCGTTAACCGTTTGTGCTGACTGGATTTTTGGCAAACCTGAGGTGGATCCAATTCGGAGGTTGATTTCTGGAACCCGGTCTCCTGTTATTCGAATTGGCAATTGGACGCTGCGCCAGTGTCGGGTGGCTGTTTTGGTTAGCTTTGTGATTTGGCTGGTTGCTTTGCCAATGGTGGCGTACCACTTTCATTTGGTGGCCCCGGTAGCCTTGGTCGCGAATCCTGTTCTGCTGATGCCAATCGCTCTCGCTCTCTATGGTGGGTTAGCGGTGTTAGTTTTGGGGTCGTTTTGGCCGTCGTTGGCGAGCCTGTTTGGAGTGCTGTGTCAATTAAGCCTGGGGCTGATCGAATGGTTGGTTGCTGTTTTTCAACTAATACCATGGGGGCATTTCTGGACGGCGGGTCCACCTGGTTGGTCGTTGACGCTGTTTTACGCCGGATTGTTTTTGTTGTTTGTGTATCCTGAAACAAAAATCAAAAGAGGTTGGCTACCCATTTGTCTGACGGGGTGGCTAGTTTTTGCGTGGATGATTCCTGCAAGCTGGAGTAGTCAAGAAAGTTCTCGAAAAGGTGGCGAGCTCGTTTGTACTTTTCTAGACGTTGGCCATGGCTCTAGCGTGTTACTCCAATTGCCTGATGGGAAAAATGTACTTTATGACTCTGGGTCACTCGGTTCACCTAATTATGGTGCCAGAAGTATTGCGGGAGCTCTATGGTATGAAGGAATTGAGCATGTCGATGCGGTGGTAATTTCACATGCTGACGTAGATCACTTCAATGCGTTGCCTCAATTAGTAAAACAGTTTTCAATTGGTCGAGTATTTGTCTCGTTCAGGATGCTGAAAGACAGATCTTCCAAAGTGCGGGAGTTGTTGGCGATTCTGGAAGAACGGGGAGTCGAAGTCGTGCCAGTCAAAACTGGCGATCGGCCGTTTGTTTCTTCTCAGGTTAGCTTTGATATCCTCAATCCGCCCCTCGGGGGGATTCGTGGAAACGATAACGCCAATAGTATTGTGTGGATGATTGAATACGGAGGGAAGCGTGTTTTACTGCCCGGTGATATAGAGGAGGAAGGCTTGAGTCAGTTGTTAGCTCGCCGTTCTGTTGCTGTTGAAATTCTAATGGCGGCACATCACGGAAGTGCGAATAGTTTGCCTGCCGAATTTGTTAAATGGGCCAGTCCCCAGTATGTCGTAATCAGTTGCGGGCGGAACCGAGTCAGCGAATCGATGAAGCAAAATTTTTCCAATTCGCAAAAAGCTGTTTTTAGAACCGATCGCGATGGCGCTGTCCAATTTCGCTTGAGTCAAAAGGGAGAGACGGTTGTGAGACGTTGGAAAACAGAGCCTTGGTGAGCGGTGGCGTTGGGATTAGGCCCGGCGTGTCAGGAGAGATGGCAAAGCTATGCTTCGTAAGTCGTAATGTACTCTCGGTTTGCAATCGCCCATGCGCCGAGGCAGAGCGTGAACAGGGTAATACCTATAAGAATGCAAATGTGAATGGTCGCAGGGTAACCATCACCAAAAATGACTCGGTAACCCTCTTCGGAACTGCTTGGGAGAAACCATCCGAGCCAAGTCAGAGAAATTTCCTGAAGGTGATAACGGATAGAAAATTTGTTCATGAGAACTCCCGGGACGGACGCCATGATAATGTCAGAAACAATTACGAATCCAACTGAAAACGTCATAGCCCGCTTTATAAATAGAACGCCTAGCAACGAAAATATTCCTCCATAGGTAAGACATGCGAGGAAAAAAATGCCGGAGAGAGAGAGCCAGAATCTCCCAGCATCTCCAGTGTGGAGTTGGCTATCAATCAAGAATGTGCAGAGTGAGATTGAAAGAATGCAAATTGCGTAGGAAACGCTGAATGAGGCTAAGAACTTTCCGAAGAAGATAGAGATTCTTCCGCCAGGTCGACTGGCGATAAACACCCAGCTTTTTCCTTCCAATTCTGCGCTTACATTGGGAGTGGCCCACAAAATCAAAGACAGAAGGCTTACTAAGCCAATCAATACGATTGTAAGTAAAGGTGTGAAATCTTGAAGAATGGAGCTAGAGATTCCAGATCTCGAAAATCTGGCACCGAGGATTAGGAGTCCCAGCATCGTTGGAGGGAATAAGGCAAGAACAAGCGATACGGAGGTGCGCTGGATTGTAAACGAACTTCGGATTTCAAACAGGCAGGTTGCAATTGCATTTTGAAGGATGCTTCCCATCACAGTCCCCTTTGCATTAATTCGCCCCGATGAAGTTTCATCAGCATCGAAAAGAGTGTGTTAAGTGAATCATCGGTCGACCGAATTTCGGTAATCGTAATCTTGTGTTGTTGAATAATTTCTGGAATGACTTTAAAGAGTTGGGATGCTGAGCGGGTGGAGAATAAGATTTCGGTTTTGGAGGTAAATTTAAGCGATTCGATGTCACAGTGCTCGATCAGCAATGTCGCCAGTTGTTTGGGGTTTGAGGTGCGCATGGTCAGTTCGTAGGGGGTGTCGGCGAGGATGTTTCGAACTTCTGCAGGTGATCCTGAAGCGAGCAATCGCCCTCCAGAGATTAGCAGGAATGAGGGATTGATGGCCTCGACTTCATGCAGGATATGGCTTGCAAGAATCAAGCCTTTTCCTTGAGAGGCCCATGTTTTCAGAAAGGCTGACATTTCGTGACGGCCAATCGGGTCGAGACCATTAAATGGCTCGTCAAGGATTAGTAGGTCGGGGTTGTGTGCAATTGCCTGCCCTATTTTTGCTCGCTGTCGCATGCCGAGTGAATAATTTCTCATCGGTCGATTCATAGCATGGCTAAGTCCGACGAAGTCCAGGGACTCTTTCGCTTTTTTTTGCGCTTGCATAAAACGAAAACCATGCAACTGAACCATGTAGGTGACCCATTCTAGGCCTGTGGCTCGTGGGTAATTTATCTCGACGGACGGACAGAGGCCAATGCGGCGCAACAGCTTACTTTTCTTCCAAGGATTAACGCCAAAAAGTGTTACCGAGCCGATAGTTGGTTTGAGTTGTCCAAGAATTAGATTGATCAACGTAGTCTTGCCAGAACCGTTCGGCCCCAGTAAGCCATAAGTGCCTGCCTGCAGGTTCAAGCAGATGTCGTTTACTCCGATAACATCTTTGTAAAGTTTCGTTGTGTTTTTTAATTCAATCATGATGGTCTTGCTGCATCACCAGTCGGTTTAGTCTCTAGGTCGTCCAGCCAATTACACGGGCGATGATACTCTGCGATAGAGGATCGTCATGGAAAAGGCCGTGATGCCAAAAAGTGAGATGATTCCTCTCCAAGACTCAGCGAAAGTTGAAAATCCAAATATATAGGACTGTAGGCTGCCAAGACTGTTATATAGCGAAATTGCGGACCAGTTTGTCACGATATCACTTTGCATGACGGCGGGATCAAACAAAGGACGCCCCATTTGCAGAGAGGTCGCCAGAGCGATGGTCAACCAAGCTCCATGTCCGAGGCCCCAGATTGCAAACCAGGAAAAGTTAGCAAACCGGGTTTCCTGAGTTAGGGATGAGAGCATCAGTGCGACTGCCGATGTCGGGAGCACCAGGCCAAAAGTTGCAATGATAATGCGGACTGGGATATCCCAGGTCTGAGGTAGCGTCGAAATGTCGGGAGACATTAGCAGTGCGATAATGTAGAGGCATAGCGCTGGCAGCGTCGTGACCAAAATTATAAAAATGGATGGGACACAGAGCTTGCCCCAGATGTATTCAAATCTGGAGATCGGACGAGAGAAGTAGAGTAAAAGTGCTCGCGATCGAATATCCTGGGAGATTAGCGACGGGGCAATGAAGCCAACCAGAAACAAAATTATGATCGCCTGTGGATATCTGAAAAACGTCATAAGCATCCATCGCCAAGCTGTGTTGCGAATTTCAGGGATGTCGCCAGTTTGGAAAACTTCTTGAAGATCATTGACACCCGGGAAAATCCAAAATCGGTTAGTCATTGATTCCGTCAGTGCGAGCATGGAAAATTGGTCGAAGCTGCTTCCCTCTCCCATGGCACTAAGTTGATCGGCAATGATAGCTTTCTCCACAAGGAAAAAACCTGCCGCCCAATAGGTAACCGGAAGCCACGCGGAGAGCATGAGTCGTTTAACCCATTTGGATTTCAATGCGAGTTGCACCCCGATTCGGCAGATTGCAAGCCAACGGAAAAGCGACGAATTATTTTCGTTTTTTAATCTTCTGTAACCAACATCATGGATAGGCATTAGGTGTTCTCCTCGGTACTAGGAGAATCGGTTACGGTTGAGAGAAAGACCTCTTCGAGCGAATTCCGAGCTGGAATAAGTGATTGAATGCTGACCCCTGACTGGAAGGCTGCGTTCCAGATGATTTCCGGCAATTCTGATGATTGGCTGGCGACGGTTAAAGTTCCATCAGGATTTTTAATCACTTCGACATTATCTTTTTCCAACGCCATTGCAAGTTGATCAATGTTCTCGAGGGCTCGAACGCAAAACGAGGGGGCTGTTGTGCGATTAAGATTTACTAATGGTTCGCAGAGCCTGACCTTGCCTTGGGCCAGAATCACAACGTCGTCACAGATTGCTTGAACATCTGGCAGGATATGAGTAGAAATCAACACGGACTTTCCCATTTGAGAAGCCAGTAAATTAATTCTTTTTAAGAGAGTTTCACGCTCTTCGGGATCTAGGCCAGAGGTTGGTTCATCGAGAATCAGGAATTCGGGATCGTGCACGATCGCCGAGGCAAATTTGATTTTTTGACGCATTCCGGTGGAATAGGTGTCGACCATTCGGTAGCGTTCCTGCTTCATGTCACAAAAGTCTAGGATTTCGTGAGCGCGACGGAGTGCTTCGGTTTTGGGGATGCCAGATAGGCAACCGGAAAATTGGACGGCGTTGACGCCAGAGAGCCCGGAAATGTAACAGTCGTCTTCGGGCATGTATCCGATCCTACTGCGGATTTGGCGTCCTTGTTTTCGAACGTCGAAACCGAGAAAGGATGCCGTGCCACTGGTTGGTTGGACTAACCCAAGCAGCAGCTTTATGAGCGTCGATTTGCCTGCTCCGTTGGCCCCAAGCAGTCCCGTGATACCTGCTCGAACTTCGAGATCAATGCCATCGAGGGCACGCATTGATTGGAAGGACTTTGTGATTTGTTTTAACGAAATCAGGCTCGTCATGGCAGAAACTAGAGTTGAGATTTCAGGATAGGAAATCGTTTATCGACGGCTTTCGTGGAAATGCTAAATTCTTGCAAGGTATCTCGGCGTGAGATTACCGGGCAAAGCAAATCAGCAAATAAAAATATTTTTGGCAGACGTGATACCAATGGGTTCTACGAATCGACGGTGCGTTTTCATTCTCTCAATCGTCCGATGATGGAATTATCCGGTTGGGTTGGAGGAAGAGCCAAGTGACGCCGATCAATTTGGCTACCACCCCATAACCATGTTCGATTCAATAGATTTTCGAGCTTGCTCGAGATCCGTTCCAGTTTCTTGCATGTACAACCGAATCGCGTGCACTTTATCTCCAGCCGCTTTGGCAAGGCAATCGCGGGCAATGCCGCAAGGGTCGGATTCAGCGGTAATGCCAAGCACGCCTTTTGAGATGACCCAGCTGTTTCGTGGCCGTTTAGTGAGCCGGACGATATTCTCTCCAGGGTAACAATCAGCGGCTACCGTGGTTGCTGCTCCCTCGTCGTCCGCCCAGGTGATGATGATGTGTGCGTCGGTTTCAACTTCAAAAAGCGGCATGGTTGTTATTCCTGCGATGTAATGTCAGTGTTCAATGAATGGATCAATGGCAACCATGTCAGTTCGTCGACTGATGTGATTTAGTAAGACCTCAAGCACGTTTCTCGATTCAGCTTCGGGGTCGGAAAGTCATTTTGACACCGGACTGAAAAATATTCCAGTATCGGCAACTAAATAAAAATTGTTGAATGTGGGAATAAACGCAATCGCATTCCCAGAGAGGTGTTTTTAAGCCGTGGAATCTGTTTTTTGGAGGGATCCACTGTGGATGATCTCAATTTGATTTTTTGTTTTAATTCTCAATCCTCCATCCGGAGTGATTCCCTGGCAGATTCCTTCCAGTATTGCCCCTGATGGAGAGGTAACGAAAACCGCTTGTTCCCGCCACAATAGGACTTGGTTGAATCGATCGACTATTTCAAGTGGAGCTTCATTGACGATTGAGATTTGTTTTTCTAGTTCGATGAGGATTGCAATGAGCGTATCTGAGAGAGAGTTAGAGCGTCCAGATACTTGAGCAAGACTGGTGGCTGTCGTTGTTTCCGAGGATTCCCGTTGGTCGTCCATGTCGTGCAATGTTGGCATGTTAGCATTGTTGATATTTGCACCGATCCCAATAACTGAAAATTGGTTCCTGTCAGTGGCAACTGATTCGACTAGGATGCCCGCTATTTTGCTTTGGTTTAACATCACGTCATTGGGCCATTTGATCTCAAAGTTTAAGGTCGGATTGATCGACTTCAAAGCGTCAGAGACCGCCAGCGCGGAGGCCAGTGAGATCAGTCCCGATGGGGGCGAGGAGCGGTTTTCTGTTTCATTTTTTTCAAGGGAAGTAACATACGAGAACGTTAAACTTCCAGTGCCGGACCACCATTTTCGACTGCGCTGGCCACGTCCGCTCGTTTGGGACTCTGCAATAATTACCGCTGGTGAATTGAGATTCGACTGACGTATCAGCTCAATTGCTCGGTCGTTGGTAGAGTCGATTTGAGAATGAACTTCGATGTGTGCGCCAGGAACCCCGTTGCAAATTTTTTCTTCATCGAAGGTGGTCATGCTACCCAAGGGCGAAATCAAATGAGTTTGACAATCTGCGGTTTCCGATAGGATACCTAATCTTACTTTGGTAGTAGCTTTTTCGTGCTCCCCGGAGCATAAGAACTGTTACCAGATAGAATCGAGGGCGGAAGGTCGACTTCGTTACTCGCGTTTTGAACCGCTGATTGACTTCCGAAGCTGTCGATGGATGGTGGGATTTGCTGTGCTTTAGAAAGTTTAAATGCTTGAGGCGGAGACGATTTACTATTGGATCCCAGTGATTTGTCGAGGGTGTTCGGGGGAATTGTTAGACCCTGCGATTTCTGCTGAAGTGGTTTTTGGGCAAATGAATCAAAGCCAGTGGAAGGATAGTCTAACTTGGGCGTCAATTTTGGACTGTCCGGCTTCACAAACGATTGACTCGGGTTTTTAGTTCCTGGATTCGTGGACGAGTCTTGAGATAGTTTTGGTTGATTTGGATTGCGAATGAGGTTTTTGTTTTGGAGGGCTCTCAATTGTTCCTGAGCAAGGAATAACTCAGATTTTGTTTCAGTTGCCGGGGGTAAACTTGATTCTGCCTCGGGTTGCACATTTTTGCTTTTGCCGCCGTCAAATTGAAAGGCAGGGTTCTTATTGAGTGAGCCTCCAAAGGGAAGCATATTCTGATTTGTTTTTGATGCTGCAAGGTTGGGAGCCTTGAATCCAGAGTTCGGCTGGACTCTGTTTTTGAGTGAGTTTTGACTCGAAACAAAGTCGTTATTGGTTTTAAATTGCCCACTGAATCCTTCGGTCTTAACTTTGGGCAAATCACGGCCAGCAAAGCTGTCCAGTGAATCGTTCTGACTGGATGGTTTGGTGCTTGATAACCCGTTCAGTTGGTAGGGCTTGCGGATTGGGTTAGCGGTATTTTCTGAGACCTCAGTGATTTCTCGGCGCAAATCATTGATGCTACCTATCGGTTGTCCCAATTCCGCGGGTGGCGATTTCAAGTCCATCACAATGTCCTCTTGTGCTGAGTCGAGAGGACTGGGGGAAAAATGGCGGGCTGGTGGCGGTGGTGTTTTCGTGTCTTCACTCGCGCTAAGTTTATCTTCAGTTTCCCAGAACTTGAAGTTCCTTGATTGAGGTTTGGTCAAAGACGTCTTGTTGGAAGGGAATCCAAGTTTGCAGCCTGTTGAAATTGACAGCGTGCCAGCGATGATGCAGCACATCAGCCAATTAGATTTTGTAGTTTGAAAGGGATTCATATCACTCAACTCAAAATTACTCGTTCAGAAACTTGCAAAATGGGTTTTTGCGTGGCGAATATTAGAGAGGGTGGCAATTTTCGTCAATGTCGACGCGTTTGGATTGGCGGGAAGCGTCGCAGGCGATTTAAGGTAGGGAAATTAAGCATGAATGACGGCTGTTGGTTGCTAGCATAAAAAAAGGGCCGCGCAATTGCAGGCCCTTTTCATTTAGTCGTTGGCACTTACGTGCCTCACTTAACCGTGAGGTTATTTAGCAGCAGCGTATCTTGCTGCGACAGCGTTCCAATCGATGACGTTAAAAAACGCACCAACGTAGTCGGGCCGTCGATTTTGATAGTTGAGATAATACGCGTGCTCCCAAACGTCGAGGCCGAGAATAGGCGTTCGTCCTTCCATGAGTGGATTGTCTTGATTTGGCGTACTCTCAACAACAAGCTTTCCGTTGTCCACGCTAAGCCAGGCCCAACCGCTTCCAAACCGAGTTCCTGCTGCGGCAGCGAACTTTTCCTTGAAGCCATCAAAGCTTCCAAATTCAGCGTTAATTGCGTCTGCTAATTCGCCAGTCGGCTCCCCACCGCCATCAGCGCTCATGACTGACCAAAAAAGGGAGTGATTAGCGTGGCCGCCGCCGTTGTTTCGAACGGCGCCGCGTGCCGCTTCGGGAACACTGCTGAGATCAGCGATCAAATCTTCGATAGATTTTTCGCCCAAATCAGAACCCTCAAGAGCTGCGTTCACCTTAGTGACGTAACCGTTGTGATGCTTGCCGTGATGAATCTCCATTGTTCTCGCGTCAATGTGTGGTTCCAAAGCGTCGTATGCAAATGGTAATTCTGGGAGTGAGTAAGCCATGTTTTCCTCTGTGCAAATATTTGTACGTCAAATGTTCTTGTTAGTCTTATGGTTGGACAGAATAGCCAATGCGCTCTGGCTTGACAATACACTGGCCGCCGGTGTAGCTCAGTGAAGGTTCATTGAAAAAACACTGGATTCTGGGTTTACCGGAACGGCTGTTTGTGAAAAACCAGACTTATCGCTGCGGGGCAGTAACCGCACTGGATTTTGACGGATAACGAGCGGGCGAGAAAGAGTTTTGATGTTCGAGCCGAGGTCTGGTGAACGCCGACACACTGGCGACTAACGGCCCGAAAATTTAACTGAGATGGACTAGAAAGGCTCGCGGATTCATTTGCTAGGTTTATGAGAGAAGAGTCGCCGAACGCATGGGAACGCTCCGGGATCAGCGTCGTTCTCCGGGGATTCCAATGGGTTTTGGTTTTAGGGTCAGGTCGACTTCGGTGATCATTAAATGCCGGCGAAGTTCTGCGATGACATTGGGGGCTAGTTCGTTTGCGTTTGCTGAGAACCAACCTTTCTTTTGTTCGCGAATGTTGACTCGGATCAATGTTTGTGTTTCGCGGCGTTTTGTTTCTTTGTCGAGGTGGATGATTTTTTCATTAAATTCGATTTCGAGGACGAAGCGTCCCTTTCTTCCCCGTTTTTGAGGTTGAAAGCGTTCGATATTCAGCGAGGCAAAATCTGATTCAACCGAGCGGATTTCAGCTTCTGTTTCAATAATGTAACCGCGGAGTTTTTCGATAATAAGCGAAAGAGGCGTCGAGGTTGTGTATTCTTCACAAATGAGTGTGCCGTTTGTGATTTTCCGCCAAGACATGCCTCCAGTTCCGCTGTCCACTTTTTTCATGTCTGGCCTGCCAGGGATGATGGACACCTGAGCAGCGACGACTCGGTTGCGTCCCATTTCTTTTGCTTCGAGGAGGGCGCTGTCGGCTCGCACAAACAGGTCAGTCGCGGTGTCGTTGTCTTCAACCTCTGCGACGCCGAAACTGGCGGTGATGCACTTGCCACCGAGCATGGGTTGCGGGCTTTCGGTCAACTCGATGCGAATTTCTTCGGCTCGTTGAGATGCTGCTTCCAGATCACAATCCGCACAAATAATTACAAACTCTTCGCCTCCGTACCGAGCTACTACGTCTTCTGTACGGACAAATTTTCGTAATAAGTCGGCAAATGCAACGAGAGCGAGGTCACCGATATGGTGATTGAAATTGTCGTTGATTTTTTTGAAAAAATCGATGTCGGTTACGATCAAGCTGCATTTCAGTCCCGACGCATGTCGCGACCTCACGAATTCTTCCATCGCTTTTTCAAATTCGAGACGGTTCGAAACTTGAGTCAACGGATCTAGCATCGAAAATCGATATAGATCTTTTAGTTGTCGCTGGAGGTCCAGCTGGATCGAGGCATCGTGGATCAAGACAACACCACCGTGAATTTGTCCGCGGGCATCGATGACGGGGTTGAATGACATTTCAACCTTGTGTTGTCGACCACTGCGGCCGACGAGTCGATACTCACCTTGAATGGAGGTGCCAGTTTTAAACGCTTTTAGTAACGGATTGTTGGAGTCGAGGATTGTTGTACCATCGGAGGCTGAAAATCCGACTAGTTGTGGGGTCATTTTCAGCCCCTCTACCTTGCCCCAACTAATTCCAGTCATTGATTCGAGTTTTTTGTTCCAGCTAATTATATTCAGCCGCCTGTCCACAAAAATGACGCCGTCATCAAGGTTGTCGAGCAAAGACTGTTGAAATAATTTTACGATAGTTTCCCCGTGCGCGGGGGGGGCATTCACCGCAAGCGGTTGCTGAAGCGAGGTGTTATCCGTGGAAGGTGAGGTAGGCATGGGGTAAGCGTGGTCGTTGGATAGTAGTTTTAGCGATAGAATATCTGAGTGGCCCGGTGAAGGGAGAACCGGTTGTCAACCGTAGGTTGCCGGAGGTGATGAATGCCGATTCAGCTATTAGAATTCGATTCAACTTTTCATTAAGTAAAATGCAATCCTAATTCTGTCGGTTATAAGTATATTGAGGATTAGGGTTTGTCTTGGCACTGGAACTTGAAGGTTCAAAAAAATGAAACTAGCATCGGTTACCTATCAGCGACAGCGACGAATTGGGGTTGTCCAGGAGAACGAACGTTGCTTCGTGCTAGATCCGGGATTCAATGGCATTCCCGACACAATCGAAGCGTACTTGGCTTCCGAGCAAACTCAGGAAGCGCTTGCAGAACTTGAGTCAAATGGTTTCAAAGGGGTGGACGAAGTAGCGTTATCCGATGTTCATCTCAATCCACCCCTGAAAAAAGTAAATAAAGTAATTTGCATTGGAAAAAATTATGCTGACCACGCTCGCGAGATGGGAAGCGAACCACCTGAGATTCCTGTCGTTTTCAGCATGTTTCCTACGGCGATTATTGGCCCCGGAGACAACGTCGTATTGCCAGCCATTAGTCGTCAGGTTGATTATGAGGCAGAGTTGGTAGTTGTGATTGGAAAATCGGGGCGACATATTCCACGAGATCAGGCAATGGATCACGTTTTTGGGTATTGTTGCGGCAACGATATCTCTGCCCGTGATTGGCAAAAGGGAAAGCCCGGGGGACAGTGGTTACTCGGTAAAACATTTGATACTTTTGCCCCTTTGGGGCCTTTTTTGGTAACGAAAAATGAAGTCGATGATCCTCATCAACTGAAGATTTGTTGCCGTTTGAATGGGGAGGTCATGCAGTCGTCAAGTACTTCTTCGTTCATCTTTCAGATTGACTTTCTGATCAGTCATCTCTCACAGTTCATGACGCTAGCACCTGGGGATTTGATTTTCACCGGAACGCCTCCAGGAGTGGGGGCAGGTAGGAAGCCGCCGCTTTTTCTAAGCCCGGGTGATACGGTCGAGGTCGAAATTGAAAGCGTCGGCGTTCTTACTAACCCCATCGTTGCAGAGGTTTGAGTATTTTGCGGATTCAGCCTGCTTGTGTCGCCTTTGTTAACCCTAGAGATCGATAGTTGCCGAAAAGCATTAGAGGGCACGCTGTTTTGAGGGTACTTTTCTATGTCATTCAGACGAAATGATGCGCGACGACGCAGGTTGGCGATCGATCCGGTTGTACCGGTCGGCGTTGATCATTGCGTCGACTCTGAATCGGCAGAAGGTGATCAACCATCGAAGAGTCCGTCGCGTCACTACGCGTTCGGCGCTAACCGGCGATGTCAGGCAAAAACTACAGATTTAATACCGAAACGAATTTGTGCTTACTTACTAGTAGTTCTTGGTTTGTTGGCGGCACTTTGGCTGATAACATTTTTGGCAGGGCAGAGTCGTCAGTGGTCAGCCTATCTTGGCGATTCAGGGACGCGATTACTTTCGATTCGTGGGCAGGGTAGCCTGGCAAGCTGGTTCTCTTCCTTCTTGTTAATCATTACCGGAATGGCGAGCCTCCAGATTTACGCGCTGCGCAAGCACCGTTGCGATGACTATCGCGGAGCCTATCGGCTTTGGGGGTGGATGGCGGTGATTTTAATCCTCGCCAGTATCAATTGTGTTTCGGATTTGACCGGAGTTCTCGGGAATTTGACTAGCCGGATGTTTGCCAGCGAGTATGCGAATCGAGCCTGGATTCCACTCGCCTTAAAACTAGTCGCCTTAACCGTGCTCACGGTCCGTGGGATTTACGAAGTTCGTGCTTCGCTCGGCTCTTTGGTGTTGGTGATTTTTGTTTGGGCAGCTTATGTAGCAGCGATTGTTCTGCAGTATCCAGCGACCAAGGAATCCCTTGCTGATTTGGGGCCTAACACCATGTTGGGAAATTGCCTGTTGTTTGGGACAACTGGTCTGTTTTTGGCGCACCTGACGTATGCGAGATATGTTTTTCTTGACGCCCATGGGTTAATGAAATTGCGGGTGAAGGTGAAAAAGGTTTCGACAGTAGAAAAGGCCAAGCAGGTCGATGCTGCCGAAACGAAATCCCAGCCTTTCGTTGCGCCAGTGGTGCCGTCTGAAAAGAAAAGAAAAGAAGAGGTGCAGGAAGTTGTTTCCGTAGCGAGTCAGTCGCCTTTGGGCAAGCAACCCTTGGTGAAGCAGCCCAAAGTTAAGCAGCCCAAAGTTAAGCAGCCCAAAGTTAAGCAGCCCAAAGTTAAGAAAAATCGCAACGACCAGCAGGTTGCGGCGGCTTCGGAATCTCCAAAGAAGGCGAAGGCTGTTTCGGAGCGAGACCCGTCTCCTTCGGAAATTTTAAAACAGATGGCGGAGGCGTCTCGCGCCAAAGAAAAACGTCGGCTTGAGGATCTCGAAACGTCTGAAGCAAGCCAATCGATTGAGGTTCCTGAAATGTTCGAATCAGTGAAGATGTCGAAGTCGCAGCGTCGAAAGCAGCGAAAGCTTAAAAAGCAACAGCGCCGAGCTGCTTGATTCTGGGCTGTCGCTTCTCCTTCACCTGAGCACGTTGTTCGCCTAAGATATCGGGTTCTACCCGTGATTAGAGAGTCTGTTTAGAGGCTTGCGTTCTTGAGCCGTGCATTCCTCTAACGAGACCTGTGGCTCATTACTATTTCAAAATCCGCTATCGATAGACGACGATTTCATGACGATTCGCACACGCTTTGCTCCAAGTCCAACCGGTTACCTCCATATTGGAGGCGTCCGAACGGCACTTTTTAATTGGTTATTGGCAAAACAGGCGGGAGGGCAGTTTATCCTTCGCATTGACGATACCGACAGTCGCCGAAATCTGGACGAAACGTTGCAGCCGATTCTGGACGGTTTTAATTGGTTAGGCCTGGATTGGGACGAAGGGCCGGAGGTCGGTGGCCCTCACACGCCGTATTTTCAATCTCAACGGTTAGCGCACTATCAGGCTGCGGCTAAGAAGTTGTTGGCATCGGGGCATGCGTATCGGGATTATTCTAGTCCGGCAGAAATGGCGACCGAACGCGAAGCGGCAGAAAAGGAAAAGCGAGATTTTGTTTACAGCCGGACCTGGATGGCTGAGTCAGATGAACAGGCAGCAGAATTTGAGTCGCAAGGGCGTTCATTTGTCGTGCGTCTGAAAATGCCGCGTGACGGAAAGTGCGAGTTCCACGATCTTGTGCGCGGCGATGTTTCTTTTGACTGGGGGCGAGAGGCGGACCATGTCATTCAAAGAGGCGATGGAACGTGTCTTTATCATCTCGCCAATGTCGTTGATGACCACGACTTTGACGTGACTCATGTCGTACGCGCCGTTGAGCACTTATCGAACACGCCAAGGCAAATTTTTATTCTGCAGTCTCTTGGTTATGAAATGCCTCAGTACGCACATATCCCATTTGTCGCGGAGCCGGGAAGCAAGAATAAATTAAGCAAAAGGAAGATCGACCAATATCTCAATAACAAAGATTTCAAACGTCTCTATCAGGCCGGTGCTGAAATTGCCAAAAGAATCGGCGTCGAGGCAGATCCCTATTCTTTTAATCCTGTGCTGGTTGATTTTTACCGCGATATTGGATTTCTCCCGGATGCGGTTCTGAATTATCTTGTCCTCCTTGGTTGGTCGCTCGACGATAAAACAGAGGATTTCTCACGCGAAGAAATGCTGGAGCATTTTTCAGCTGATCGGATCGTGCGGAGTGAAGCCAGTTTTGATTGTCAAAAGCTGTTGTCGTTCCAGGCGTCTTACATGAACGCATTACCTTTAAAGCAAAAGACTAAAATGTGTCTTGGATTTTTGCAAAAAGCGAATCTCGTTAGCGATCCGGTGGAGTGCGAGCAGGGAAATTTGATTTCTCGAATCGTTGAATCAGCGGGCGACCGAATTTGCATGGCTGGCGATATTTTGAAGTTTGATACGTTCTTTATTGCTGACCAAAACATGGAATTCGAAGAGAAACCTTTTCAAAAACGAATGGTTAAACCGACCAACGCTGGTTTTTTACTAGCTGAATTCAATAAGATTTTGAATGCCACTGATGATTTTGATGCTGCCTCGTTAGAGACCTCACTTCATGGTTTCTGTGAAACTCAGGGGATTGTCGTCGGCGATGTTATTCACGCACTTCGTGTTGCCGTTACGGGAAAGGCAGCAGGCTTTGGAATGTTTGACACCATGGCAATCCTTGGTCGCGAGCGCACTTGCAATCGAATTCAAATCGCCTTGGATGAACTGGCAAAGCGTGTGGAAGCGAACCAATAGAGTTGAATAAGGATTCTGGAGACTAAGTATTCAGATATCATTTCCCGGGATGTCAAACTAGATTGCTGTGATCGCCGGGGTGAAGCTCTGCTGGATTGGCATTGGGGAGAAACAGTTTAGCGCCAGTTTTGCCGTGGAGCGTGCATTGCTCGTCTTGAACTTTGAGCCAACTTCCTTCGCGCAATCCGAGGACCGGAGTGCTATTCTCTTCGTGGAATTCTGCAATGCGTTGCTCGCGAGTTTCTCCTTTGTGGGTTGAATTTGGGTCTGCATCAATGAAGTGCGGGTTGATTTGGAACGGGATAAAGTCCAATGCCTCGAACGAGGGAGGCTCCACGATCGGCATGTCATTGGAGGTTCGGATCGTTGGGCAAGCCATGTTGGTCCCCGCGGAACTCCCCAAATAGGGTGTTCCCCTCCCCTGCACTGCCTCGCGAAGAGGTTCTCTTAGTTGAAGATCGTAGATTGTCTTCAAAAGCCGGAAGGTGTTGCCTCCACCAATAAAGATGGCTTCCGCTTGTTGCACGCTGGCTGAGACGTTAGCCGCGTTGTGTATTGAATTGACCGCTATGCCGATGGGCGCCAGGGCCGATGCAACGAGGTCGGCGTATTGCTGATGATCTTTGAGAGCGTAAGGAACAAATAGAAGCGATTGGCAACCTTGCAGATGTTCCGCGATGGCTTCTCGGCAGTGCTCGAGGAATTCGGTGCCGTGCACACGAGAGCTGCTGATCAAAAGTAAGTTTCGCATCTTGAGTTGTTCCTCAGGTTGTCGGTGTTTACGGTCCTTGTCGAAAAAACGGTGGACTCGACTGGTGGGATTGTAACCGAGTTGTTGTGAGGGCTGAATCGGGAACTTACTGATTCCTGAGAGAACGGGTTGATTCAGCCCAAAAAGGGACTTCCCCTCGCTCAAAATTGCTTTTTCAGTTACGATTCGAGGCGAAGGTTGGTGTCAAATGAAGTGGCCTCAATCGCAAGCTTTGCAACAAAATGAGAGTTTATCTGTTATGAACGAGTCCGAGCACAAATCGCTAGATTTTATTCGCCAGAGGGTTTCCGACGATGTTGCTAACGGCAAGAACGACGGACGCGTTCACACGAGGTTTCCACCAGAGCCTAATGGTTATCTTCATATTGGGCATGCAAAATCCATTTGTCTGAATTTTGGATTGGCCGAGGAGTTTGGCGGGAAATGCAACCTGCGTTTCGATGATACCAATCCCGAAAAAGAAGACACTGAATTTGTCGATGCAATCCGTGAAGATATTCGCTGGTTGGGTTTCGATTGGGATGCGGAATATTTTGCATCGGACTATTTTGAAAAACTATACCTCTGGGCAATTGACTTAATTAAGCAAGGCAAAGCTTACGTTTGTGACCAGACGGTTGAGCAAGTGCGCGAATATCGCGGGGGTTGGGATAAGCCAGGAAAGAATAGTCCTCATCGGGATAGGACTGTTGAAGAAAATCTCGACTTGTTTTCGCGCATGAAGGATGGCGAATTCAAAGACGGTGAAAAAACACTCCGTGCCAAAATTGACATGAATTCGGACAATATGAATTTGCGGGATCCAGCGATGTATCGTATTCGTCATGCGACTCACCATCGTACTGGCGATCAGTGGTGCATTTACCCCAATTACGATTGGGCTCATGGGCAAAGCGATTCAATCGAAGGCATAACGCATTCCGTTTGCACCCTCGAGTTTGAGCAGCACCGCCCTCTTTATGACTGGTACGTTGGTCAACTCGAGGTCCATCATCCGCAGCAGATCGAGTTCGCAAAACTGGTCATTTCCAATACGATGATGAGCAAACGTAAGCTAACTGAGCTTGTGGCCGGTGGTTTTGTTGAGGGTTGGGATGATCCACGGATGCCGACCATTTCCGGGTTTCGAAGGAGAGGGTTTACTCCAGAGTCGATTCGCAGTTTTACAAAACGCGTTGGTATCACCAAGCACAATAGCACGACTGATATTGCGCTAATGAATCTTTGTATTCGTGAGCACTTGAATCGAATTGCTCCGCGTGTGACTGGTGTTCTCGATCCGCTCAAAGTCGTGATTGAAAATTATCCGGAAGGTGAATTTGAGATGCGGACAACGGGGGTCAACCCAGAGGATGAAAACGCTGGAACGAGAGAGGTACCGTTCGGTCGAGAGTTGTACATCGAGCGCTCCGATTTTATGGAGGACGCTCCTAAGAAGTTTTTCCGTTTGACGGTGGGTGGAGAAGTGCGATTGCGAAACGCATTTTTTCTCAAATGCAATGAGGTGGTTAAAGACGAAACAGGTGAAATCGTTGAGTTAAGGTGTACTTACGATCCTGAAACTTCAGGTGGTAAGGCCCCGGATGGTCGCAAGGTTAAGGGAACCATTCACTGGATTTCGGCTGTGCATGCGATCGATGCCGAGGTGCGGCTCTACGATGTTATGTTCGAAAATGAAGACCCATCTGATGTTCCCGAAGGAAAAGACTGGAAGGACTTGATCAATCCCAATGCTCTGGTTGTGAAACAAAATGCTAAAGTGGAGCCAATCTTAGCCGAAGCGAGCGCAGGAGATCCTTATCAGTTTGTCAGGAACGGATATTTCTGTGTCGATTCCAAGGATTCTCAACCGGGAAAGCTCGTGTTTAATCGGACGGTGACGTTAAAAGATGCTTGGTCAAAACAGCAGAAAAAAGGTGGCTCGCCAAAGTGATCTTGAGGCATCGGTCGCTAGACCTTTGTGCAAGCAGCAAAGTATAATTGGCTTCCGGCGATTTTATAGTTTTTTAGGCTTTGAACGATGTTTGAACGTCGCTCCCTTCGATTTCCAATCACCCTTGGCGTTACGTTAATTCTGATTATCGTGGCCTTGACTGTGGGGTGGGTGCTGTTGAGCATCAGTGGTGCGACTAATCGTCAGCCGCAATATTATTGGACAATGTTGTCGGTAGGGAGCCTGCTTTTCCTTGTCGTATTGATTGGCGTAGTGATGTATTTATCGCTATCCATTAAAGCGATTAATCTGACTCGACGTCAATCAAATTTTATCGACAGTGTGACTCACGAGTTGAAATCTCCCATTGCGTCGCTAAAGCTCTATCTTCAAACCATGAGCATGCGAGATGTGGATTTAGAGCAGAGAGATAAGTTTCAACAATTCATGATGGCGGATGTCGAACGACTTGATGGCTTGATTAGTCACCTTCTAGACGCGGGGAATATCGAACGCAAGCATGTTGGTGAGGATGCTGAAACGATTGATCTTGGCGAGTTGTTGGTGGGCTGTGCGGCGACGGTAACTGCGCGTTACCGAATCGATGAAGCAGTGATTGAGTTAGATTTATGCGATTGCCGTATCAAGTCAGACCGCGTTGATGCAGTTATGATTTTTAGAAACTTAATCGACAACGCGGTGAAATATGCTGGCTCGCCGCCGCAGGTTCAGGTGTCTTCGCGGATCGTAGGTGAAAATGTAGTCGTTGAAATTTCGGATAATGGAGAAGGGATCCCGAAGGGGTTTCGCCGAAAGGTGTTTGGGAGGTTCTTCAGATTGGGCGCAGAATTGCAGCGAAAAAAACCGGGGACGGGACTGGGGCTCTATATTGTTAGGACGCTTGTGAAAAGACTTGGCGGAAAAGTTGCGGTGCTCGATCGGGATAAACGATTTGGAACAGTATTTGAGGTGCGGCTACCAAACGCCGAAGCTCATCATTCCACTGGGAAAATCAAATCGATTGAAAAGTCGAGTTAAGGTTTCAAGATTAACAAAACCTAAAGTGATGAACTTGGAAAATAAAAAACATATTTTGGTTGTCGAAGACGAAGAGCATTTGGCCGTAGGTATCAAATTTAACCTCGAGGCCGAAGGGTTTCTCGTGACGACTGTTGGGGATGGGTTGGCTGCATTGAAAACAATCGAGAATGTAGATTTACCTGTTGATTTGATCGTACTTGACCTAATGCTGCCCGGCATGAGTGGGTATGAAGTCTGTGAGCAAGTGCGTCAGTCTGGCGAGCGGATGCCGATTCTAATGCTGAGCGCGAGGACGCTTTCAGAGGACCGTACCCGCGGATTTGAGGTAGGGGCAAGTCAGTATCTCGTTAAACCATTTGAGCTGGAGGAATTGTTAGCTCGAATAAAAAATTTGCTTTCTCAAAACGCAGTGATTGGAAAGCATGGCGGTACCCCCGCTGCCAACCATGTGGTTGAGTATGAGTTCGGCAATGCCGTTGTCAATTTTCAAACCTATGAAGTATCGGTCAGGGGGAAAGCGGCGAGGCTTACCCAGTTGCAGATCAAAGTCTTGAAGTTTTTTGTTATGAACGAGGGGCTTGTTGTTCCGCGGGCAAAGCTTTTAGAAGAGGTTTGGGGGATGCACGGAAACATGAACACCCGAGCTCCGGATCAAGTGCTGCGTCAGTTGCGCAAAACTTTTGAACTTAACCCTTCGGTGCCCGTGCACTTTTTGACAATTAGAGACGCCGGTTATCGGTTCTTAAAAAAACCTGTGCAGAAATAGTTGTGGAAGTGGACGACGCTGTTAAGTTTGCTCGATTAGCTGAGAGGTTAACAATCCGTAGTGGTTTGCTTGGAGTAGATTTAAGTTTGGGGGCGTCTTAGGCTTGCCGAAGATCAGCACGCACGGTGCTGAGTTGCTTTATGTTCCTCAGCAGGATTGGGCCACTGGTTGATTGGAAGTTAACGCGGCACCAGTGAACCCGGGCGGCAGTGTGACGAGTCCGGCTGAGAGCTGGTTGTTGTTTTTATCTCCGACTTCAGAGAAAGCTTGACTCCCGTACATGCTTTGCCCAGAGGGGCGGTAGTTAGCCGAGTAGGTCGAACTGCCCGGCATTTGGGAGAGGGATGACTGGGTTTTCTTGCCCGGAAGATTGCAGCCCACTTGAGACATCAGAAGCAACAATCCGCCCACTAACGTCAAGCGTGTAAACGATCTGCTCATTGCCCTGCCCTCATGCGTGAAATCTGATTCGAAACGATTTGCTCTTCGCCACGCAAGCGAACGCGGGCGGAACCACGAATTGTTCGTGATGGAACAACAAAAGGTTGATCAAATCAGTTTGGAAAACCACGATTGTTAGAATCTGTCCGGTGTTTTCCGCAGGTTCGTTAAACTTTCACACAGCTCTGGCTTATGAAGCTCAGGTTTCTCTCTCACCTTGCCCGCTAAGCGGTTTGCTAACGCGGTTGGATGGCGAGTTATATCAAACAATTGATAAATTGGGGCTGAGCATTGTTTTCATTGAGGCTGAGCGTTTTAATCCAGAGCGCGGCTGTTAAGTTGCTTTTGGGAGGGAAGTTTTACATTCCAGGCGAGCCCCATTTTTTCCAGCGTTCGAATCACGATCCAGCTAAGATCAAATTGCCACCATTTTAGCCCGTGTCTCGCCGAGGTTGGAAAGGCGTGGTGGTTGTTATGCCAGCCCTCACCATGGCTTAAAAAACCAAAGAAAATATTGTTTCGAGAGTCGTCCGACGATTTGTAATCTTGCGAACCAAAGATGTGACAAATTGAATTGATTGACCAGGTGATATGGTGAGAGACGCACACGCGAGCCAGTCCACCCCAGAGTAACCCAAGTCCGGTTCCTGCGGCGATGCTTGCCAGAGAGACTTCCGGAGTCAAGAGCGTTGCTGCTCCGCCAATCGCGGCTGGAATTAAGAGGCTGGCGGTAACCCAACCGACGTAATGATTATCAATCGCCATTAACATCTTGTCTTCTAAAAGGTCGGGGACGTACTTTACACGTTCCTCTTTGGACCAGTTGGAGTTAAAGAGCCAGCCTGTATGGGAATGCCAAAACCCTTTTAGTTGATTGAGCATTCCACCGTCATGAAGATGAGGTGAGTGAGGGTCGCCTTCATGATCCGAGAATTGATGGTGTTTGCGGTGGACCATGCACCAGTCAATGGGTGAACCCTCGACGGCAAACGCGCCCATGGCGGTCCAGAATGCTCTGATCGGAGTTACTGTTTCGAACGATCGATGTGTCAACATGCGATGGTAACCAATGGTGATTCCCATGCCTGTGAGATACCAGCCTCCGACAAGCATAACGATGTCGAGCCAACGCACCATTCCGTATTGAGATGCAATCAAGATCGCCGTGATTAATCCAGCCAAGGGAAAAAGAACGGTCCCTAAAATGACGAGACGTCGCGCTACCGAATCTTCATCGGCATGCTCGATGATTGAGTGTTGGGAATCCGAACTTGATCCGCTTGTAAGTGTATTTGTCGTTGGGCAGTTTGTGACCGTGGGCTTAACGCGAATGACTGGTTCCGTCCGAGTGGTTTCCGTCCGAGTGGTTTCCGTTACCGATGCCATGAAAAGATTCCTATCTGTGGGGGCTTGTCCGACCGGAGAATCCGAAAACGGTGGCCGAGTGAGGCCTCGCGATCGATTGCTAAAAGTATAGGAAAAAGCGACGCAGGAATTGCGTTTGGCTTGTTTGCCAAATGTAATTCTTATGTAATGTTTGACTGGCTGCTGGCAAACGAATTTGCGACAAAAATGAGACCGGTCAGTCGCGTCGAGTAGGGGTTTCGTTTCGCGCTGGGGGAAGTGCGCGCTCTTGGGATAGTCCGCACTCTTGGGGTAGTGATTTTCGTTCCAATGATAACACGGGGTGTCGCCAAGTTAGTTTTTGAACTAGTCGGCGACCAATTGAGTTAGGATTTACAACCCGTGTTCGAGCCGTGAAAAAAAGATGAACGTTTTTTAGATTGGATTCTTGCCGAATTAACCAATCACCGAATCGACGTGTTCCTTTAACGATCCATCGATTCGTGGGCCGATGTTTTCAACGACGCGAGAGGCGAAGTAATTGCCCCATTTTGCTGCGTTGTTGGCGGTCATGCCCGAAGTAATGCCGTAGAGGGCTCCCCCTGCAAAAGCGTCACCCGCTCCGTTGGTGTCGA
>Ga0208971_1000378_pt1 | contig 32528 bp, 30 predicted proteins | sample AOAMet1_18_M0_10_2_FD_188229 | JGI IMG/M metagenome (GOLD analysis project Ga0208971, IMG submission 188229) | Ammonia-oxidizing marine microbial communities from Monterey Bay, California, USA - CAN11_18_M0_10 (SPAdes) | ecosystem: Environmental > Aquatic > Marine > Intertidal zone | place...
TACCATCGCCATTGGTGTGAGCATGGATCTGATAGCCGGCATCCCAAAAGGCCTGAGCCCATTGCTGAGAGATATCCGCCGGCACCATCCATACACCCTGATGGCCATCTATATAGCCGGGAAACTTAAACTGGGCGAGACCGCTGTATATAGCCCCGTCGATCATCAGTTTAAAACGGCGGTCAAACATCACTCGGTGACTATTTTGGCTACGCCAGATATCCACTTGCTTGAGGGCGTCTTCAATGGCGACCCCACGGCCAATAAAGTCGGTAATAATTGGCGTTAGAATTAACCTCGCCGGGGCCTGTAATGTCTCAACGGTATGACGAATTAGGCCGATTTCTGAGTCGGGATTGCCAAACACACCAGTGCCCATATCGAGAGCGGTGGTAACGCCTCCCTGATGCACCATGTCGATAAAGTTCTTCATGCCTTTGCCAAAGCGAGCGGGGTCAAATAAAAATTCCATTTTCGGTATTAAGGCATACATGCCATTTTCAAAGAAATGTCCCTTTGACCAATCGGTTAACGGATTGTCCGCCAGATCCGTCTGTTTGATATCAAGCATTGCCAGTGCCGCATCGTTGGCGATAATTTCATGGAAGGAGCGGTGCCAAAGCATCACTGGCTGGTCTGGGAACAGTTCGCTGAGCTGTTGGCGAAATAATTCCCCGTGCCACAGGGGGTGGTAACCCCAGGCAATAAAGGGAACAGTTGTATCCCGGTGTTCGGCAACGAGTTGGGTAAGGCGCTTGAGATAAGCTTGCGGAGTCTTGGCTCCGGGAAATTCTCCGGTGGGCAGTGACCAGTCATCCGGGGCAATAAAGGGAAACTGTGTCAGCACTGCTGGCAGTGAAGGGTGTACATGGGGATCGATAAAGCCGGGCATAATAACCTTGCCCTCAAAGCGTTGATCAATCCGCGCCGGTTTTTGGTCTGTCCAACTACTCAGGGATTTGAGTGAACCCACTGCAACAATGCGACCATCGGCAACAGCCACAGCGGTGGCCTCGGGCATTGCCGTTTCCATGGTGATGATTTTCTTGGCAGTATAAATAACTAACTCGCCGCTAACGCTGGTGGCCTGGGTGTAATCGGCACTGAATGCCGTGACGCTCAAGATTGGGAGGCTCAAGATTGGAAGGCTCAAGAACCATGCGCAGATAGTTATTGTGGGTCTCATAGTATTCCCCGGCTGTTATTAATTATTCTTATAGGCATCTAATCTAATAGGCAAAATAACCGGTTTTCGCCTAAGATGGAAATCAATCATTGCAGTCAGCACAGCCAATAAATTCAACCTACACATGTGTGGTAGAGGATTATCCCTATGAAAACCAGAGCAGCAGTGGCCTTTGGCCCAGGCAAACCCCTAGAAATTGTTGAAGTGGATCTCGATGGCCCACGGACTGGCGAAGTCTTGGTTGAAATTAAAGCCACAGGTGTCTGCCATACTGATGCCTTTACTTTATCAGGGGATGATCCCGAGGGAGCCTTTCCGGCTATTTTGGGTCATGAGGGGGCCGGCGTAGTGGTGGAAGTGGGGCCCGGTGTAAAACACCTCAAGCCCGGCGATCATGTGATTCCGCTTTATACCGCTGAGTGCCGTGAATGCGAGTATTGCCTAAACCCAAAAACTAATCTCTGTCAGGCAGTGCGTTCGACTCAGGGGCAGGGGTTGATGCCCGATGGCACTAGCCGTTTCTCCTTTGAGGGCAAACCCATACTGCACTATATGGGCTGTTCAACATTTTCCAATTACACCGTATTACCCGAAATTTCATTGGCTAAAGTGCGGGAGGATGCGCCCTTCGACAAGATTTGTTATATCGGCTGTGGTGTAACCACCGGTATTGGTGCTGTAGCCTTCACCATGAAAGTTGAAGCCGGCTCTACCGTTGCGGTATTTGGACTGGGGGGCATTGGCCTCAATGTGATTCAGGGTGCCAAAATGGTCGGCGCCACGAGGATTATCGGTATCGATCTAAACCCCGCCAGAGCCGCTCTGGGCAAACAGTTTGGCATGACCGATTTTGTTAACCCAAAAGAGGTGGATAATCTGGTTGATCATATTGTTCAGATGACCGGTGGCGGTGTTGATTACAGCTTTGAATGTATCGGCAATGTTGAGGTGATGCGCCAAGCCCTTGAGTGCTGTCACAAAGGCTGGGGTGAGAGTTGCATAGTCGGCGTCGCCGGTGCCGGCAAACAGATTACCACTCGTCCATTCCAGTTGGTGACTGGCCGCTCCTGGCGGGGGACCGCTTTTGGAGGCGCCCGGGGTCGCACTGATGTGCCACGCATTGTCGATTGGTATATGGATGGCAAGATCAATATCGATGATCTGATCACCCATAAAATGCCCCTTGAAGATATCAATAAGGCATTTGATTTGATGCATTCCGGCGAAAGTATTCGCTCGGTTGTCGAATTTTAGCGCTGGAATTTCATATGACAGTTCAATCTATAGAACAGATCGGCGCAAACCAAAGCTTTGGCGGTCAACAGTTACGCTTTAAACACCAGTCTGCAGTGTTGAACTGTGAGATGACTTTTAGCGTCTATTTACCCCCTCAGGCGCAACATGGTTCAGTGCCGGTTTTGTATTGGTTGTCAGGCTTAACCTGCAATGACGAGAACTTTGTTCAGAAAGCCGGCGCTCAGCAGCATGCAGCAAAATATGGCATTGCCATAGTCTGCCCAGATACCAGCCCCAGAGGTGAGGGCGTAGTGGATGATCCCGAGGGCGCTTACGATATGGGACTGGGTGCCGGTTTTTATGTCAATGCCACTCAAGCGCCCTGGGCTGAGCACTATCAGATGTACAGCTATGTCTCGGAAGAACTACCGGCACTGATTGCTGCAGAGCTGCCCATCGATAGTCAGCGAGCCTCAATCTCTGGGCATTCAATGGGTGGTCACGGGGCTTTAACCATCGCCCTTAAAAATCCCTACAGGTTTAAGTCCGTGTCGGCCTTTGCCCCTATCTGTTCGCCCCTCAATTGCCCTTGGGGTGACAAGGTGCTCAGCCATTACCTGGGTGACGACCGGGGCTCGTGGAAACAATACGACACGGTTGAACTGGTTAAAGAGGCCAAACAGCATTTACCTGTGCTAGTGGATCAGGGGGCTGCCGACAATTTTTTAGCTGGGCAACTCAAGACCGAGTTATTAGTTAAGGCAGGTCAAGTGGCCGATTACCCCATGCAAATCAGGATGCAGCCGGATTATGATCACAGCTACTTTTTTATTGCTACGTTTATAGCGGAACATATCGCATTTCATGCACGGGCTCTGGCGTAAAAAGTCGGCCTTAGCTGAGCCTTAAAAAAGCCTTTATGAAGGGTCTTTATTAGGTAAATAAGAGTCGCTTGGGTGCGCCAGAACAGGCAGTTGATAATGCTAGACTGCGTGCCGTGGCGGGGCGCTCGAGAGCCTCAAGCCAAACATAATGAAAGGAGTGATTGAGTTGGGTATCAGCCAGATTGAGCAGCAATCCATCAGTGATTTAGTCGGTCAATATAAACCCCTGTCAGGGGGTTTGTTACCGCTGCTGCATGCCATTCAGGGCGACCTGGGTTATGTGCCTGATGCTGCGGTACCGATTATTGCCAAAGGTCTCAATTTGTCGCGGGCCGAAGTGCATGGCGTTATCAGTTTCTATCACGATTTTAAAACCAGCCCAGTGGGCCGCCATACCGTGCAAATTTGCCGTGCTGAAGCCTGTCAGTCGATGGGTTCCCGAGAGCTGGAAGCCCACGCTAAGCAGACTCTGGGCCTAGATTACGGTGAAACCACTGCCGATGGCGCTATTACCCTAGAGCCGGTGTACTGCTTAGGTAACTGTGCCTGCTCACCCTCAGTGCGAATTGACAATGATATATTTGCTCGAGTTAATGGTGATCGCTTTGATGATCTAATGGATGGGCTGTTAAATGAGCATGCGAGCGCAGAGAGGTCAGCCAAATGATCTTTTATATTCCCCAAGACACCACCGCATTGGCGCTCGGTTCAGAGGCTGTGGCGAGCGCGCTGCAAACCGCAGGTATAGAACCGATTCGCAATGGCTCCCGAGGACTATTTTGGCTCGAACCGCTATTGGAAGTGGAAACAGATCAGGGTCGCATTGCTTTTGGTCCGGTTTCGGCAAAGGATATTCCCAGCATTATTGCAGCCCTTGACGTGGATCCCGCCAGCCATGCTCTCTATCAGGGTGCAGTGGCAGAGATTCCCTATTTAAAGTCTCAGCAGCGACTGACTTATGCCCGTGCCGGTTTGGGTGATCCAGTCTGCCTCGAGAACTACCAGGCTTTAAACGGTTTCCAAGGCCTTAAAAAAGCCTTGGAAATGACAGGGCAACAGATTGTCGATGAAGTTAAAGATTCGGGTCTGCGAGGTCGCGGGGGTGCAGCATTTCCTGCGGGCATTAAATGGCAGACAGTGCATGATGCTGGTGCAAGCACTGGAGCGGACAAAGAACCCTGTCAGAAGTATATTGTGTGCAATGCCGATGAGGGCGACTCCGGGACTTTTGCCGATCGTTTGGTGATGGAAGCGGATCCCTATCAACTGATTGAAGGCATGATTATCGCCGGTTTGGCGGTGGGTGCCACTCAGGGGTATATCTATTTGCGCTCGGAATACCCGGTCGCTCACAGACTTTTAAATACCGCTGTCGAGCGGGCCACTCAGGCTAATTTTCTCGGCGACAATATTCAAGATTCGGGCAAGCAGTTCCATCTCGAAGTGCGTCTCGGTGCCGGTGCCTATATCTGTGGTGAAGAAACCTCATTGCTTGAGAGCCTAGAGGGCAAGCGTGGAATGGTTCGTGCCAAACCTCCTCTGCCAGCGATCGAAGGTTTGTTTGGCAAGCCAACCGTGGTCAATAATGTGCTGACCTTGGTGGCGGTTTCAAGCATTCTGGAACAGGGCGCAGCGACCTATCAGAACTTTGGTATGGGCCGTTCTCGGGGTACTCTGGCGATTCAGCTGGCGGGAAATATCAAGCGCGGCGGTCTTATTGAACTGGCCTTCGGTGTGACACTGCGGGAAATAGTCGAAGACTATGGGCAGGGCACCTACAGCGGTCGTCCGCTTCGCGCCATTCAGGTGGGTGGGCCTCTGGGGGCCTTTTTGCCCGAGTCCCAGTGGGACACTCCCATGGACTATGAAGCCTTTGCGGCGATCAAGGCGATGATTGGTCACGGCGGTATTGTGGTCTTTGACGACGGTGCTGATATGGCTGCTCAGGCTAGATTTGCCATGGAATTTTGTGTGGTGGAATCCTGCGGTAAATGCACACCCTGCCGAATTGGTTCGGTGCGGGGTGTTGAGGTGATCGACCGGATTGTCGCTAATGAAAACCGCGACAATAATTTAATCCTGTTGCACGAACTTTGCGACACGATGGAATTTGGCTCACTCTGTGCCATGGGGGGCATGACGCCCTATCCAGTGCGCAGTGCGTTAAGTCATTTTCCGGAGGATTTTTTAATCCAGGACGCCACCGGCGCGGGACAAGATGCCGCGTTGGCATCATCGCAAAACGTCACAGGCTCTTTATCAGGCGACGCCGCAGGCGCTGCTCAGGGAGAAAACTAAATGTTGGAATTCTACGAACCCCAGGCAGATTACGGTACCCCTAAAAGCGCCAGTACAGCTATGGTCACATTGAGTATCGATGGCGTGAATGTCACCGTGCCAGAGGGCACCTCAGTGATGCGTGCTGCTGCCGAGAGCGGGGTCAAAATTCCCCGTCTCTGCGCCACGGATCAACTTAAATCCTTTGGCTCCTGCCGTGTCTGCTTAGTTGAAATTGAAGGCCGCCGGGGATTCCCCGCATCCTGTACCACCAATGTCGAAGCAGGTATGGAAGTGCGAACGCAGTCCGATGAAATCGGCAAGCTGCGGCGCAATGTTATGGAGCTGTATATCTCCGATCACCCTCTGGACTGCCTGACCTGTCCCACCAATGGCGACTGCGAACTGCAAGATACCGCTGGTGAACTGGGTCTGCGGTCCGTGCGCTATGGCTTTGAAGGCGAAAACCATTTAGTTGCCGAGAAAGACGAGTCCAACCCCTATTTTACCTTCGACCCCTCCAAGTGCATTGTCTGCTCACGCTGCGTACGCGCCTGTGAAGAAGTGCAGGGTACTTTTGCTCTGACCATCGATGGTCGTGGTTTTGAATCCAAGGTCAGTGCCAGTCAAGCCGAAGACTTTATGGATTCCGAATGTGTTTCCTGCGGAGCCTGCGTCAATGCCTGCCCCACCGCAACCCTGACCGAAAAAAGTATTATTGAAGCGGGTAAACCTGAACATTCAGTGACCACCACCTGTGCTTACTGCGGTGTCGGCTGCTCATTTAAAGCCGAGATGAAAGGCAGTCAAGTGGTTCGCATGACCCCCTATAAAGACGGCAAGGCCAATGAGGGGCATGCCTGTGTTAAGGGTCGGTTTGCCTTTGGTTACGCCACTCACAAAGACCGAATAACTCTGCCCATGATCCGCGATAGCATCGATGATCCCTGGCGCGAAGTATCTTGGGATGAGGCTGTGACCTACACCGCCAAACGCTTTAAGGATATTCAGGCGCAGTATGGCCGCACCAGCATTGGTGCTATTTCATCAAGCCGTTGTACCAACGAAGAAGTCTATTTAGTGCAAAAAATGGTACGTGCTGGATTTGGCAATAACAATGTCGACACCTGCGCTCGAGTCTGCCATTCACCCACCGGTTTTGGTTTAAAGACCACTTTGGGTGAATCCGCGGGGACACAAACTTTCGCCTCAGTGGCTGAGGCCGATGTGGTGATCGTAATGGGTGCCAACCCAACCGAAGCGCATCCGGTATTTGGTTCCCGTCTAAAGCGCCGACTGCGAGAAGGTGCCAAATTAATTGTTATCGACCCGCGCAAAATTGAACTGGTCAGCTCACCGCATATTACCGCCGACTATCATCTGCCGGTGCGCCCGGGCACCAATGTAACCATTCTTAATGCACTGGCTCATGTGGTGGTTAACGAGGGCCTCGAAGCCCGAGACTATATCCACGAGCGCTGCGATGTGGCTGAGTTTGAGAAGTGGCGAGCCTTTATTGGCGACGAGCGTCACGCCCCCGAAAATACCGAAACGATCACCGGCGTTGCCGCCGCTGATCTGCGTGCTGCTGCCAGGTTATATGCCACCGGTGGCAATGGCGCGATTTTCTATGGTCTAGGTGTCACCGAACATAGTCAGGGTTCAACCGCGGTGATGGGCATTGCCAATCTCGCCATGCTCACCGGCAATATTGGTCGCGATGGCGTGGGCGTAAACCCGCTGCGTGGACAAAACAATGTGCAGGGTTCCTGCGATATGGGGTCGTTTCCCCATGAGCTACCCGGCTACCGACATATTTCCGATACCGCGACTCGCCAATTATTTGAAGGGGAGTGGGGCGTAACGCTGGACTCCGAGCCGGGCCTGCGTATCCCCAATATGTTTGATGCAGCCCTCGACGGTGAGTTTAAAGGTCTCTACTGTCAGGGGGAAGATATTGCCCAGTCCGATCCCAACACCCAGCATGTGGAAGCCGCACTGCGCTCCATTGAATGCCTCGTGGTACAGGATATCTTTCTTAACGAAACGGCTAAATTTGCCCATGTCTTTTTGCCCGGCGCGTCATTCCTAGAGAAGGATGGCACCTTTACCAATGCCGAGCGCAGAATCTCAAGAGTGCGCAAAGTTATGCCACCACTCAGTGGCAAAGCGGACTGGGAGGGTACTATGGCCATGGCAAATGCCCTCGGCTGCAAAATGGACTACAGCCATCCTTCAGAAATTATGGATGAGATAGCCCGACTGACCCCAACCTTTACCGGAGTCTCCTACGACCGCTTAGAGCAGCTTGGCAGCATTCAGTGGCCGTGCAATGACAGCACGCCAGAGGGTACGCCAATAATGCATGTGGAGGAATTTGTCCGCGGCAAAGGCTTCTTCGCCATGACCGAATATGTGGCGACCACCGAGCGCGCCAATCGTAAGTTTCCCCTGCTGCTCACCACCGGTCGGATTCTCTCTCAATACAATGTTGGCGCGCAAACCAGACGCACTGACAATAGCGAATGGCACGGTGAAGACTTATTGGAAATCCATCCCCATGATGCCGAAGAGCGCGGTATTAACCATGACGACTGGGTCGGTATTAATAGTCGCGTAGGAGACACGGTGCTGCGCGCCAGTGTCACCGACAGGGTTAAGCCAGGTGTTGTCTACACCACCTTCCATCACCCGGTTTCCGGTGCCAATGTGATCACCACGGATAACAGCGACTGGGCTACCAACTGCCCCGAATACAAAGTGACCGCGGTGCAAATTAGCAAAGTCACCGCGCCATCGAGCTGGCAGGCGCGGCAGAAGTCCTTTGATAAGCAGCAGCAAGGCTTATTAAAAGAAGCGCAGCATTAAGCGTGGCAACTGGCGGGTCAGATAAGGTTAATCGTGCAGTCTGGAACGCCGGAGAAACTGCCGAGGGCAGCGATTGGGTTGCCACTGAAACCGCCATTGCACTGGTCTATAACGGCATCTCCCATGTGGTGATGATGGCTACACCCGCAGACTTGGAAGACTTTGCTCTGGGCTTTAGCCTCAGTGAAGGGATCTTGCAAAGCGCCGCACAACTGCTCGACTGCGAAGTGCTAGAGACCGACAAAGGCATAGAGCTAGTCCTCACTATTAGGGCCGAACCCTTTGCCAAATTAAAGCAAAAGCGCCGCAATCTAGTGGGCAGAACCGGATGTGGACTCTGTGGTGCCGAATCTTTAGATCAGGCGATTGCCGAGCCAGTTAGGGTCACCAGTGATTTATCTATAAGCCACCAAGCCATTCAAAAAGCCGCCAGCAACTTGGCCTCAGAACAGAAATTGCAGCAGCAAACTGGTGCCGTACATGGCGCCGCCTACTGTAATCAGCAGGGCGAACTATTATTAGTGCGTGAAGATGTTGGTCGTCACAATGCACTGGATAAATTATTGGGAGCACTGGCTAAAACACAACTTGAGGCAGGCTTTGTCTTAGTGACCAGCAGAGCCAGCTATGAAATGGTGTCAAAAACCACCAGCGCCAATATTCCACTTTTAGCCGCCGTCTCGGCGCCTACATCTCTGGCCATCCAACTGGCCGAGACAAGTGGCTTAACCTTGGTGGGCTTCACCCGAACCGGTCGTCATGTGGTCTATGCCTGTGGCCAAAGAATTCATTGAGAGAAACCCCATGTCAGAATCAAAACTTCAGCGTCTAGTCAGTCAGGTCAACCAAATAGCCCTCAATATGAGTGCCAATGGCAGCGATGAAATGGTTGCCGATCAGGTGGCTCAGCACCTTGAGAAATTTTGGGCGCCGCCGATGAAAGACCTGATTACACAGCGGGCGGTGGGGGATGATATTGGTTTGACCGCGACAGCTCAGATGGCCATTCACAACCTAGTAAAAATTCAGCAAGCCAAGGGCGCCTAAAAGCCATTTTTACCTGACCCACCTTTTATCGATCAAATCTAATCCCTAGAATCCTATCCCTGCTATCTCAAATGGCGCTGAGATATCTCTAAGCACTGCTAGGGTTTTACCTCGACACACAGTTCTATAGACTTCATCAATAATTGAATGAATAATCATTTAGCCTGAAATAATAATCTAGCAACGCATATCCAACCAATAAGGACCCCCACCGTGACCAACCCACTTTTAGAAACCCATGAGTTGCCCCCCTTTGCCGCTATTGGGGCTGAGCATGTGGAGCCAGCCATTGAACAGCTGATCGAGCAAAATCGCACTGGTCTCACGGCGCAATTGGCGGGGCTGGGAAAGGTCAGCTGGGATTCTCTAATCGAGCCAATCGATGAGCGCAATGAAATGCTCAATCAAGCCTGGTCACCGGTTGGCCATTTAAATAGCGTGCTAAATTCTGATGCGCTGCGTCAGGCCTACAATAACTGTGTCGGGAAGTTGGCTCAGTGGGGAACCGAAGTAGGGCAGAATAAGGCACTCTTTCAGGCCTATAAAACCCTCTCAGAGAGTCAAGAATTTGCTCAGTTAACTCAGGCTCAGCGTCACAGTATCAAACTAGCATTGCAGGGTTTTCATCTCTCAGGGGTGTCACTGGCAGAAGATAAAAAGCAGCAGTTTTCCGATTTAACCCAGCGTTTAGCCGAACTTAGCAGCACTTTCGGCGACAATGTTATGGATGCTACTCAGGCTTGGACACTGTTGATAGCCGATGCCAAAGCGTTAGCGGGTGTTCCCGAGAACTCTCTTGCCCTGTTCGCTCAGGCTGCTGAAGAAAAGCAACAGAGCGGATATTTGCTCAGCCTAGATCAGCCCTGTTTTATCGCCGTTATGACCTACGCCGACAGTCGTGGATTGCGCGAAGAGATGTATCAGGCCTTCACTACCCGTGCGTCCGATCAGGGTCCGCAGGCGGGGCAGTGGGATAACAGCGCGATTATTGATGAGATATTAAAATTGCGTCACCAGCTGTCGCAACTCTTGGGTCTTGGTAATGCCGCGGAGCTGTCTCTGGCACCTAAGATGGCCGCCTCAACCAGTCAGGTCATGAGCTTCTTGAGCGACCTTGCTAAGCAGGTAAAACCCCAGGCGGAAAAAGAGTTTACTGAGCTATCAAGCTTCGCTCGCAAAGAACTTCAGCTCGATGATCTCAAGGCCTGGGACATTGCCTATGCCTCAGAGAAACTGCGCACTGAGCGCTATGCCATTAGTGTTGAAGAGTTGCGTCCTTGGTTCCCTGTTGAGAGCGTGATAGAGGGCCTCTACAGTATCGCCGGCCGACTGTTTGATATTAGTATTGAAGAAGACCGCAGTGTCGCTCTGTGGCACGGGGATGCCAAGTTCTATCGCATCTCGCGCAATGGTGAGGTCATCGCCAGTTTTTATTTGGACTTATACGCCAGAGAGAAGAAGCAGGGTGGGGCTTGGATGGATGTGTGCCGTTCACGGCGCAAACTGGCCGAAGGTATTCAGCTGCCCGTGGCCTATCTCACCTGTAACTTTACCCCCCCTGTGGCCGGCAAGCCGGCGCTGCTAACCCACAATGAAGTCACCACCTTATTTCATGAGTTTGGCCACGGCCTGCATCATATGCTCACGCAAGTTGAAGTCTTAGATGTGTCGGGTATCAATGGTGTCGCCTGGGATGCGGTGGAACTGCCGAGCCAATTTATGGAGAACTGGTGCTGGCAGGAGGAGAGTATTGCGCTGATGTCAGCCCATTTTGAAAGCGGCGAAGCGCTGCCCCAAGCCATGCTTGATAAATTATTGGCGGCAAAGAACTTTCAGTCAGGCATGGCGCTGGCTCGTCAGCTTGAGTTTGCCACCTTTGATTTTCGCCTGCACCTTGAATACAACCCCAGCAATCCAATCAACCCCCAGCAGTTGATCAATGAAGTACGTGAGCAGATCGCGGTTGTTAAAACACCAGATTACAATCGCTTTCAAAATGGTTTTGGGCATATTTTTGCCGGGGGTTATGCCGCCGGTTATTACAGCTACCTCTGGGCTGAGGTCTTGTCTGCGGATGCTTTCTCGCTATTTGAAGAACAGGGCATTTTTGATCAGGCCGCCGGGGATAAATTCCGCGAGGCGATTCTTGAGCAGGGTGGCTCCGATGACGCAATGAATCTATTTGTGCAGTTCCGGGGTCGAGAGCCATCTAATGACGCGCTATTGAGGCACAGGGGTATTTCTTAGAAGGGCTTACGCTGTCGGCTATGACAGTGGGCTGCTGAAGGTTGCAGAGATGCCTTGCGGCTTTGTTCTGCCAAGGTTTCCGTGGGATGGTGGTTTTGAAGCTTTTATCGCAACGGTAGGTTAGTTTTTCTGGCAGAGACCTGTGCGCGCGGCTATCTTTAGGTTCAATTTCACCACTTCTATTGAGATGAGTTGTGACCAATCACATCAATATCCAGTTCTATAAAACCCAACAGACTGAATTTATCCTGGGATCCTTCGACAAGAAGCTCTGCCTATTAGATTTTCACTACCGCAAAATGCGAGCTGCTGTTGACCAGCGTCTCAAGAAGGGTCTGGAGGCCGAATTTGTTGAACAGGATGATGCGACTCTTCAGGCAGCTAGAGTCCAAATAGAGGACTACTTTTGCGGTACTCGTAAACTGTTTGATATTCCTCTGCTGATGGTAGGCAGTGACTTCCAAAAAACCGTTTGGCAGGCTTTGTTGGAGATTCCCTATGGTGAAACCAGTAGTTATCTTCAGCTATCTAAGCGCATCGGTAATGCTAAGGCGGTCCGCGCTGTGGCTGCCGCTAACGGCGCCAATGCAATATCTCTGATAATTCCCTGCCACCGTATCATTGGTTCCAATGGAGCCTTGGTCGGCTATGGTGGCGGGCTGCCACTTAAGAAACGCCTGCTGCACTTAGAGCAGGGTGCTGACCCTAGAAATATCACCTCTGATCTGTTCGCCCAAAGATAAGTCGCCTGGGTTTCATCACACTATATTCCATTCTAAAAACGTCACTGCTGACTCACGCCAGTAAAGACAGCTCCTCTATTCATATTTTGGCCTAAGCTTAGATAAGATTGTGTGCATAAAGGTCTCTACCCCTCGAGGGAAGACTAGGTACCTATTTAGAGAAACAGGACAACGCAGTTGAGAGCGGAGACTCTTTATGAAAATGCCAGAATTTCCTCAGAACGAGGCAACACGGCTTGAGACCCTCAGATCATTAGATATATTAGAAACCCCCCAAGAAGAGCGCTTCGACCGTCTGACCCGCATGGCCAGGCGGCTTTTTAATGTGCCCATCGCCCTGGTAAGTCTGGTTGATGAAAACCGTCAGTGGTTTAAGTCGTACGTTGGCCTGCCGGTGTCCGAAACCCCGCGAGATATCTCCTTTTGCGGCCATGCCATTCTCGGTGATAACGCCTTTATTATCCCCGACGCCTCAGCGGATGAGCGGTTTCATGATAATCCTCTGGTGCTTGATGATCCCAATATTCGTTTCTATGCAGGCTGCCCTCTGCGCGCATTAAATGGCAGTCAAATGGGTACGCTATGCATTATTGATGACAAACCGCGGGATTTTAGCGACCAAGATCTACGTGCGCTTAAAGACCTTGCGGCAATGGCTGAACAGGAGTTGGCGGCGTTGCAGTTGGCGGTATTGGATGAGCTGACAGAGATCTCTAATCGCCGGGGTTTTATGACTCTGGTTGGCCACGCGATCAGCATGTGCGTACGGCAAAAGATGTCTGCCTCTCTGGTGTTTTTTGATTTGGATAAATTTAAGTTGATCAATGACAGCTATGGCCACGTAGAAGGCGATCGAGCACTGGTGACCTTTGCCAGCATCTTGCATAAAACTTTGCGCGAATCCGATCTGGTGGCACGCATTGGTGGCGATGAGTTTGCTGCACTGCTGCTGGATACGCCAAAAGCGTCGGCGGTAGATGTAATTGCTAGACTGCAGGGGACGGTGGATGAGTACAATCGGAGAGCCAGCCACGACTACAGAATCGACTTTTCCTTTGGCATTGTCGACTTTGACCCTCAGATTCACGGTGATGTTGGCGCGCTGCTGGCAGAGGGTGATGCGCTGATGTATCAATGCAAACAAAGAAAGAGTTAACGCCCATCGAGAAAATCTCTTAGACTGAGTTCTCGGCTTAGATGCCGATTTAAATGCCGGTTCAAGTGCTAGCTTAAAAGCACGCTAACCTCGTCAAGAGAATTTCGATGGCTGAATCCAAAGGTTTTATCCCGCTTAATTTTGCCGTTCAAGAGCCCGAGCATATGGAGCGGGCAGCTCAGGCGTTTTATCAGCAGATGGCCACGCGCCGCTCAGTGCGGGATTTCTCCCCTCAGCCAATTCCCGACTCCGTGCTTGAGAGTGCTATCTTGGCCGCAGGCACCGCCCCCAGTGGCGCCAATATGCAGCCTTGGCACTTTGTTGTAGTGCAGAATCCAGAGCTAAAAACACAGATTCGTCAGGCTGCTGAAAAAGAGGAGCGGGAACTCTATAGACACCGCGCCTCGGACGAATGGCTCGATGCTCTGGCTCCCCTGGGCACTGATGCCAGCAAACCTTTTCTCGAAACCGCCCCGGCACTGATTGCGATCTTTCTGAAAAAGGTCACCATTGATGCCGATGGCACCAAACACAAAAATTATTACACCCCTGAGTCCGTTGGTATTGCTACTGGCATGCTGATTACCGCCCTGCACAAGGCGGGGCTGGCAACCTTGACTCACACCCCGAGTCCAATGAAATTTCTCACGGAAATTCTCCAGCGCCCGAGTCATGAACGACCATTCCTGCTGTTAGTGGTGGGTTATCCTGCAGAGGGCGCTCTAGTACCAAATATCCAGCGCTTACCCCTAAGTGATACAGCCACCTTTTTAAAGTGATTAGACAGGCTTAAAGCGTGTCTATGCCTGTCAGACTTTGACATAATGAACAGCTATTCAGTGTATTAATGGTTGTAAGTCCTATGTCGAGCCTGACCCACCTAAACGCCAATGGCGAAGCCCATATGGTCGATGTGTCTGCCAAGTCGGACACCCTGCGCACCGCTATAGCGCAATCACAGGTTGAGCTGACTCCAGCTATTGTGGAGGCGATCACTGATAACAGCCTGCCGAAAGGGGATCTATTTGCCACGGTAAGAATTGCCGCTATTCAGGGGGCAAAAAAATGTAGCGACCTGATTCCCCTGTGCCATCCATTGCCCCTGTCCAAAATCACTGTGGATATCGAACTGCAGGGCAATAGCCTAGTAATTAGCGCCCTGTGCAAGACCACCGGCAAGACTGGAGTTGAAATGGAAGCTCTCACCGCCGCCTCGGTTGCCGCACTGACGGTTTACGATATGTGCAAAGGTCTGGATAAGGGCATGGTAATTCGCGAAACCAAGCTGCTGGAAAAGACCGGCGGCAAATCCGGAGACTGGTCGACAAATGATTAATCTATTATTTTTTGGTCGCCTGGGTGACTTTGCCACGCAGGTGCCACCGACCATAGAGGCCTCAACTCCGGCTGAGATTCGTCAGTTATTGACGGCAGATTTTCCCGATCTGGCTCGAGAGTTACAACAGCCACAGGTCTTGGTATCGGTTAACAGGATGATTGTCGGTTGGGATCAGCCTCTATTTGATGGCAGCGAAGTGGCATTTTTGCCACCAGTAACCGGCGGTTAGTTATGACCACTCGCATCCGTATTCAGCAGCAGGATTTTGACTTGGCCGAGGAGTATCAACTGCTTCGCCAGGGTCATTCTACTGTGGGCGCGGTGGTGACCTTTTCGGGTCTAGTACGTGATTTTGAGCTCAGCCCTGAAGGGTCGGAAAGGATCGACTCTTTAAACCTACAGCACTATCCGGGCATGACCGAAAGTCTGCTGAAAAACATCGTTGAACAGGCCAACTCGCGCTGGGATCTAATCGCCACAACCGTCATCCACCGAGTCGGGGAATTGCTGCCGATGGAGCAAATTGTCTTGGTTGGGGTGGCCAGCGAGCACCGTGCCGATGCCTTTGAAGCGGCACAGTTTTTGATGGACTATCTCAAGACCCAAGCGACCTTTTGGAAGTCGGTAAAGGGCAATGGCAAGCACCAGTGGATCGAGAGTAAAGCCTCAGATCAGCAGGCCGCAGCACGCTGGGATGGTGTCGCCGATGAATAATATTGATGGGCTTATTTTGGCTGCAGGACGTTCTAGCAGAATGGCTTGCGGGGATAAGTTAATGTCAATTCTAGGTAATAAGACGCTCCTCGAACATGTTGTTACGCGTCTCGAATCTCAGGTGACAGCGCTGTTTATCAACGCTGACCCAGCACTCTGCGGCGCGCAGTCGCTGCCGGTAATTGCCGATCGAGTCGAGGGTTATAAGGGACCCCTTACGGGCCTCTGGAGTGCTTTAAAAAGTGATCAGCTAAGCGATGCTGACTACCTGATGATCGCGCCCTGTGATGGGCCATTTATCCCTGACAATTTGGTCTCCGAGTTATATCAGTCGATGGTTGTTAATGATGCAGACATCGCCTGTATCCGCTATCAGGGATTTGCTCAACCGACCTTTTCCCTTTGGAATAAGCGTATTTTGCCCGCTGTTGAAGAGTCGCTGTTGAGGCAAAATCAGGGGGGGTTTAAGTCACTCTTAGCTGAACTCAAAACCGTCTATCTCGACTGGCCAGAGCAGCCTATCAATCCGTTTTTTAATATCAATACCCTGGACGATTTGGCCGAGGCGGAGGGGCTGTTACTGTGAGTACGGAACTCAGCCACGATCAATTTATGCGCTACAGCCGTCATCTGTTAATGGATGATATTGGCGAGGCAGGGCAACAGAAACTCTCACAGGCACGGGTATTAATTGTCGGTCTCGGCGGTCTCGGCTGTCCGGTCGCCCTGTATTTGGCCGCTGCGGGAGTGGGTCAATTATCGCTCTGCGATCCAGATCATGTGGAGCTGAGTAATCTTCAGCGTCAGATTCTCTATACCGACACGGACTGTGGCGAGCACAAGGTCAAATGCGCTGAGCGTGAACTGAGTGCATTAAATCCCCATATCAGCATCAGTAGTTACAGCAGTGAGATAAGTGAAGAATTGATCGACAATCAGGATATTGTTGTGGATTGCACAGACAATCTAGCCGCTCGGCAGTTGATCAATAGCCGCTGTCATAACAACAAGATTGGCTTTGTCAGTGCCTCGGCACTGGGCTGGGAGGGGCAATTAATGGCCTTTGATTTTCCCGCCCATTCAACCCTGTGCCTTAATTGTATTATTGATAAGAACTCCCCAGAGCCCATGCAGAATTGCTCTAACTCTGGCGTGGTGGGTCCAGTGCTAGGTGCTATGGGTAGCTTGCAGGCGACCACAGTGATCAGAATGCTGCTGGGCTATTTTCAACAGCATGGTGAAATGCAACGCTATGACGGCAAGGCCGGGCGCTGGTTGGCTCTGGCGGCCAAGGCAAAGAGTGATTGCTTGGTTTGTGGCGAGGCTGGATAAACTCCAGACTTGGCTGAGGCCTTGACTGAGAGACTAACGAATTAAATATCAACAATAGGAGTAGTAGACGTGGCTCACGATGTATCAGCCCCCAGACGTTTTGTAAAAATCGCCATACTCACGGTATCAGACACCCGCAGTCTGGAAACTGACACCAGTGGTTCATTTCTGCAGCAAGCGCTGGAGGAGGAGGGGCACCACCTCGCGGATCGCAAACTGGTTATCGATGATATCTACCAAATGCGCGCAGCGGTCTCCAACTGGATTGCCGATCCCCAAGTGGAGGTGATTATCACCACCGGTGGTACTGGCTTTACCGGCCGTGACAGCACTCCTGAAGCTCTGTCGCCGCTGTTTGACAAGCATATTGAAGGCTTTGGTGAACTCTTTCGTCAGCTCTCCTACGAAGAAATTGGCACCTCCACTGTGCAGTCTCGCTGTCTCGCCGGGCTGTCTAACAATACCGCCATTTTCTGCGTGCCGGGGTCCACCGGTGCCTGTAAAACCGGCTGGAATGGCATTATCAAACAGCAGCTAGATAGTACCTTCCAACCCTGCAACTTTGTTCAGCATGTCCGCAAGAAGTCACAATAATGCTCAGTGTCTCGGAGGCTATTAATCAGCTTGTCGCCAGTGGTTCTAAGGTGACGCCGGCAACCGAGCAGCTATCTGTAGTCGATAGCCTTGGCCGTATTTTGGCGGAGGATATTTGCGCCTCAATTGATGTGCCTCCCGCCGACAACAGTGCAATGGATGGCTATGCCTTCTGTTATGCCGAGGCCAGCGCTAATCAATTTCAATTGCCCCTCAGTCAGCGTATTGCCGCTGGTACCGCACCACAGCCACTGGTGCCCAATAGTGTGGCGCGAATTTTTACCGGGGCAGAAATTCCCCCGGGTGCCGATACCGTTGCCATGCAGGAAAACTGCAGCGAACAAAACCAAATAGTTAGTCTGGATAGCGCGGTAAAAGTCAGTGCCAATGTCAGATCCCAAGGGCAGGATATTCGGGCCGGCCAGATTATTTTGACCGCAGGCACCCGAGTGCGGGCTCAGGAAATGGGCTTGTTATCCTCCATTGGTATCAAAACTGTCGAGCTGTTTAAGCCGCTGCGAGTGGCAATTTTCTCAACCGGTGATGAGCTGGTGGAGCCGGGCACTGACCTCCAGGCTGGACAGATCTATAACTCCAACCGCGCCACTCTAATTGGCTTAATTCAGTCTCTGGGCATGATTGCGGTAGATTTAGGCACCGTGGCGGATAGCGCCGAAGCCACTGATGCGGTGCTCGTTCGAGCCGCTGAACTGGGGGATATTATCCTTAGTGCTGGGGGCGTCTCTGTTGGCGACGAAGACTATGTCAAAGATGCCGTGGCCAAAGCCGGTGAGCTTAACTTTTGGAAAGTGGCAATCAAGCCGGGCAAGCCTTTGGCCTTTGGTCATGTGGCCAATAAACCCTTTATTGGACTACCTGGCAATCCGGCATCGGTATTTGTCACCTTTATGATTCTGGCGCGGCCATTTCTGCTCGCCCGTCAGGGCTTGGCTGAGACAGCGCCGAAATTTTTAAAGGCTCAGGCGCAGTTTGCCAAGAGCGGGGAGGGTCGCGAGGTCTATCTGCGGGCGCGATTGGAAGACGGTGGCGTCGCGATTTACCCCAATCAAAGCAGCGGTGTACTGGCCTCGGCCAGCTGGGGTGATGTCTTTGTTAGGCAACTCAGCGGCCAGACTATCGTAGTTGGAGATCTGGTGGATGTGCTACCCTACGCCAGCTAAATCAATCATATGGACGTCATCGCCTTGACTCAGCCCAAGTCACTTATTGATCCTTTCGGTCGCTCGGTAAATTACCTGCGCCTATCGGTGACTGATCGCTGTAATCTGCGCTGCACTTACTGCATGGCCGAGGAGATGACCTTTCTGCCGAAACAGCAGATTCTCTCTCTCGAAGAACTGCGCGATGCAGCAACGGCTTTTGTCGAGCTGGGTATTCGCAAGATTCGCCTTACCGGCGGCGAGCCGCTGATTCGCCGGGATATTATTAAATTAGTGAGTTCCCTCTCCGCTTTGCCCGGCCTCGACGAACTGACCATGACGACCAATGGACTGCTGTTGCCGACTATGGCTCAGCCATTAAAAGATGCGGGCATCTCAAGATTAAATATCAGTGTCGACAGCCTAAAATCCGAGCGTTTTAAGCAGCTTACCCGGGTGGGTGATCTCAGCCAGGTACTTCAAGGCATTCATGCTGCTGGTGCCGTTGGTTTTCAGAAGATTAAACTTAATGCCGTAATTCTGGCCGGATTCAATGATGATGAAGTGTTGGATCTCGCGCGCTTTGCGGTGGATAACGCCATGGATATTTCCTTTATCGAGGAGATGCCGCTGGGGGAAATATCCTCTCATAAGCGAGTCAACACCCAGATTACCAGCGCCCAGATTCGCGAGCAGTTAGCCGCAGAGTTCAGCATGATCGACAGTGCCGAGAGCACCGGCGGCCCGTCCCGCTATATGCAGGTGGCCAACAGCGACAGTAAAATCGGCTTTATCTCACCCATGTCGAATAATTTCTGCGAATCCTGCAACCGTGTGCGCATGACCGCGGAAGGGCGTCTGTTGCTCTGTCTCGGCAATCAAGATAGCCTTGATTTGCGGGAAATTTTACGCAGTCATCCCGGCGATGGGGAGCTGCTAAAAAGCAAAATCGTCGAAGCCATTGGCAATAAGCCGGAGCGTCATCACTTTGATCCGGAGCAGGTGGATATAGTGCGCTTTATGAATATGACCGGCGGCTGAGGTCAATGCTGTTAGAGTCACTCTTTGTCTTTGAATACTCCTACTGGTTACTTGCTACCATAGCCTTAATGGCTGTGCTCTACTCATCTGTAGGCCACGGTGGTGCCTCTGGCTATCTGGCGGCTATGGCCCTGTGGGGGCTGGCACCGCAGGAGATGCGACCCGCGGCGCTGGTCATGAATATAGTGGTTACCTGCTGGCTGCTATACCGCTTTCAACCCTACAAACTAATGCCCCATAGGCTGTTCTGGCCACTGGTGATGGCCTCCACACCGGCGGCTTTTGTCGGCGGACTGTGGGTTGTGGATGTTCTCAGTTATCGTCTATTGGTGGGTCTGTTGCTGGGCTTGGCGGCAGTGCGTATGCTGGTGACCAATAAAGCTAGCCAGCAAATTCGGTTGCCGGCACTGTGGCTTATAATAGCCGTGGGTCTGTTGTTGGGTTTCTCTGCAGGTTTGACCGGGATCGGTGGCGGAGTTTTTTTAAGCCCACTGATACTGATTTTTGGCTGGTGCACGGTGCGTCAAAGCACAGCGGTTGCCGCTGGTTTTATTTTGCTTAACTCTATTGCTGGACTAGCTGGCTATGTTGTCAGCGCACAGCCCTGGCCCTTGGGTAGCGGTTGGTTAATGCTCGCAGCCTTTGCCGGCTGCCTGCTTGGGGCAGAGCTGGCATCTCATCGCGCCAGTTCCACCGTGCTGCGCAAGCTCCTTGCAGGGGTGCTGATTATTGCCGCAGCTAAAATGATCTTCAGCGCCTTTTAAGCTTTCCTGTAAGCATCCCTAGATTCTCATTTGGCTCTCATTTGACTCTTATTCTGTTCTCAAGTGGCTCTCAATTCATACGGAACTAGTAGTCGAGTATGTTATTTTCCTATAAAGTATAATTATTAACCATAGCTTGGAGTGAGATCCTCTGTCGCACTGGTCGCTGTGGATAATATAAAAAGACCCTGTTGCCTCGACCCAATATAAGAGATCTCTTTGCACTGGTTTTAATAAAAGAACTGACTTTATTGATAGCGCAGAAGAAAGATTACTTGGAATCTGATGAATTCACTTGTGGACAAAAAAATAGCCTCGCCTTTTTCCAAAGGTCGCCAGCACCAGCTTAAATTTCAGTCGATTCTGTCTGAAGCGGCACAGCTATTTAACTGGCAGGGTTCCCGTGCAACGACTCTGGTGGATATTGCCGGTAGCCTCAAACTGACCAAAACCTGCGTCTATTACTATGTAAAAACCAAAGAAGACCTGGTCTATCAATGCTATGTCTCGAGCTGCGATATGTGGCTGGAAAAGGCCCGTCAAGCTAACAGTATGGATGGCAGTGGTGTGGAAAAAATTGTTGAAATGGTCCGCGGCCACTTCAATCAATATATAGAGACTATTAATGGCAAGGCACCGCACTTTGCCATGCTTGCCGAGGTCACCTCTCTGGATGCAGATCACGCCGAGGATATCATTCAGCGCTGGGATGAAATTTTTCAGCTCTGTTGCGATATGGTCGATCAGGGTATGGCTGAGGGCCTAATTGAAAAACAGGATTCAGCTATTGTTAGTTCGGCAATTTTTTCGATTATTCAATGGTTCCCCGTGTGGCTAAACCGCACCCATGCAGCCAATCAGCAGCCAGTGATTGATGCGGTATTGGATGTGTTGCTCCATGGTTTGGCTGCCGAACGCCATCAGTTTACTGAGATTGATTTTCCCGAATTAAGTCATCTGGATTTGGACAGCTTTGATCGCGATGTGCAGAACCGCATGAAGCGCGAGGCGTTTTATCGAGTGGGTTCAATCTTCTTTAATCAGAAGGGGTATAAAGGGACATCTCTAGATGAGATAGCAAACTCTCTGGAAGTGACCAAAGGTGCCTTTTACTACCATATTAAAAACAAAGAAGAGCTGCTCTATCAGTGTTTTAACCGCACCCTAGATGTTGAGCGCCTGTTATTGGCCGAGGCTGACAGTGCTCAGGGCAGTGGTTTAAAAAAGCTTGAGCTGGCGCTGCGCTATTTATTTAATGTGCAGTTTTCTGAAGATGGGCCCTTGATTCGTTATCGGGCGCTGCCTTCTCTCGACCAAGTGCACCGCAAGCAAATTCTAAAAGCTACCAGCGCCAACAGTGAGCAATTGGGAGCCTATATTCGTCAGGGTCTTGAAGATAAGACCCTGCGGGATACCGACTCCAGTGTTGCCCAATATATTCTCTCGGGTGCAGTGGAAGCGAGTCCGGATCTGGTTAATAGGGTGACTGATATGGACAGCAAAGCGCTGTCGGCGGCTTATTTTCATTTGTTTGTTAACGGACTGTTGCGGGATGGGGTGGGTTGAGCTGAGCAGAGAGTAGAAGATCCCTCGTCGCTTCGCTCAGTCGGGATGACAAGTTAGAGAGGGCTATGTCGGAATAACAAACACAGCCTGTCATCTCGAACGAATGTGAGAGATCTCAGTACACCACTGAGCACAGCACTTGTTAGAGCACTTTTTAAAGCACTTTTTACAGAGCTCCATGCTCTACCCAGTGAAAATGACAACAAATCATACTTTGAAATAGCAGAGCAACTCCCTGCCAAAGCAAAATAAAACAACAATAAAAACGGCAACAATATTATGAATAATTTCCTCCATAGCGCAGTGTCCGATGCCCTTGTTGGCCCCGACACCTCCAGCCAACTTGGCGATATCGCCATGGCTATGGGCATTGAGCGCGCCCTAGTCGTCACCGATCCTGGCATTATCAAATTCGGTCTTCTGGATGCGGCAGTTGCCAATCTTAAAGCCAATAATATTGAGTTCAGTATCTATTCCGATGTTATCGCTGATCCCCCAGAGTCGGTCGTTATGGATGCGGTGGCATCGGCTCAGAGCTTTGGCTGTGATGGCGTTATCGGTTTTGGTGGCGGCAGTTCTATGGACGTGGCCAAACTGCTGGCAGTGCTGATTAAAGGTGAGCAGCAGTTGGCGGATATTTATGGTGTCGATCAAATCAGCGGCGGGCGGCTGCCATTGATTCAGGTTCCAACCACAGCCGGCACTGGCTCAGAGGCCACTATGGTGTCGATTATCACCACCGGTGAAACCACCAAAGCTGGGGTTGTCAGTCGCACTCTTCTGGCGGACAAAATCATTCTCGATGCCACACTGACTCTAGGCTTACCTCCAGCCGTCACAGCAGCCACCGGCATTGACGCCATGGTGCATGCTATCGAGGCCTACACCAGTGTGCGTTTAAAAAATCCTCTGTCGGATATGTTGGCCCGGGAAGCCCTGCGCTTGATGGCGGGCAATATTTCCACCGCAGTGAAGCAGGGCGGCAACCTTGAAGCCCGGAGCGCCATGCTGTTGGGTGCCATGCTCGCGGGTCAGGCTTTTGCCAATGCCCCGGTAGCTGCGGTGCATGCCTTAGCCTATCCACTGGGGGGCAATTACCATATTCCCCACGGCTTGAGTAACTCACTGGTGCTTCCCCATGTGCTGCGCTTTAATGCAGTGGCGGCCTCTGAGCTCTATGCCGAGTTGGCGCCGATTATTTTGCCCGGCAGAGGCTTGCCCAGTGATCCCCTCGAAGTCAGTGATTTGCTGGCACAGCACTTTTTAGACTTGGCCGCAGATTTAGGTTTGCAGACTCGCTTAAGTCAGATGAATATTGATCAATCGGATCTGCCCAAGCTAGCGCAAGAGGCGATGTTGCAGCAGCGGCTGTTAATCAATAACCCACGAGAGCTGAGTCTTGATGATGCGCTTTCGATCTACCAACAGGCGTTTTAAGTGATGAGCGATAATAGCGACCAACGCACCAGTTACCCCTACTTTGCCGATATCACCACCCGCTGGATGGATAATGATATCTATGGCCATGTAAACAATGTGGTCTATTACAGTTACTTTGATTCCGTGGCGAATAAGTTTTTAATCGAAGTGGGCGGCTTGGATATTCACAGCGCCGAGATAATTGGTTTTGTGGTGGCCTCCAACTGTCAGTACAAATCGCCGATCGCCTATCCGGATAAAATCGATGCCGGCTTGCGGGTCAATAAGCTGGGTAATAGCTCTGTTGAATACGGTATTGCGATATTTAAGCAGGGCGCTGAAACGGCTTCTGCAGTCGGCACCTTTACCCATGTCTTTGTTAATCGCGCCACCGATAAGTCAGTGGCGATTCCGGCTCAAATTCGGTCTGCTCTGGAGAAAGTTACAGTCTCCTAAAACAGCTGTCAGTGGCGCAAACGGATCAAGCCCTCTTGAATAGTACTGGCAACCAGCCGTCCATCTCTGGAGTAAAACGAACCGCGGCTCAGTCCGCGGCTATGACTGCTGCGGGGACTGTCCATACAGTAGAGCATCCACTCATCAACGTTAAACTCATCATGAAACCAAATGCAATGGTCCAGTGAGGCCGCCTGTAGCTTGCTGTTCATAAAGTTAATGGCGTGGGGTAACAGTGAAGTGCCCATTAAACTGAAGTCTGAGGCATAGGCCAAAATAGCCCGCTGGAGTCCGGGATTCTGAGCTGTCTCTGGCAATGATCCCGCCGCCTTAACCCAGACAAATTGTTCTGCAGGATGCGCGGTGGGATTGGCAAGATCCACTGGATTCACGGTGCGCATTTCAATTGGGCGCAGTGCCGGTCGATGGGCTATGGCACCGGTTTTTGCTTTGTCAGCCAAGGCCTCCCTTAATTTGGCCCAGCGAATATTGTCATCTTCGAGACCCTCAGGTCCGACGCAGTCGGGCATATCCGACTGGTGAGAGAGACCGGACTCAACTACCTGAAATGACAGTTCGGTGCTAAAAATCGCCTTGCCACGCTGAGAGGCGACCACTCGGCGAGTGGTAAAAGAACCGCCGTCGCGAATCCCATCCACTTGATAGAGAATCGGCACATTGGGGTCGCCGGGACGCAAAAAATAGCCATGTTGTGAATGCACCATGCGATCCTCGGGCACTGTGTCCTGAGCGGCACGCATAGCCTGAGCGAAGACCTGGCCACCAAACACTCGCTTATTGGTAGTTTCCGGTGTCACACCTCGATATATGGTCTCGTCAATTTTTTCCAGCTCGAGAATATCCAGTAGTTGTTGCAGTGCTTCGCTCATGCAGTGTTTATTCCTTTAAATTAAGATAAATAGTAGGCTTTATTGATCGGCAATTTTTACCACTAACTTGCCGAAGTTTTTACCGCTAAACAGCCAGGAGAAATACTCCGGTGCCTTTTCGAGGCCCTCAACCAGGGTCTCTTGATACTTTAGTTCACCACTGGCAACCCAGTCAGTCAGTGCATGGTTTGCCGCGGCATAATCATCGACATAATCAAAAACCAAGAAGAATTTATGCGTCGGAGGTGTTTCCAGTTCACCGAAAATATGAAATGGCGTGCGCTCTTTACTGATGTCGGTGGAATTATAGTTGGAGATATAGCCGCAGATAGGCACTCGCGCACCGGGATTTAACTGCTTGGCTACGGCTTCGGTCAAGGCGCCTCCTACGGATTCAAAATAGATATCTATACCGTTGGGACAGGCGGCGGCTAGATCTGCATCCAAGTTGCCGGCTTTATAGTCTACCACTTGATCAAAACCCAGCTCATCTTTTACATAGGCACATTTATCGGGGCCACCGGCTACACCGACCACATGGAGGCCTAACTTTTTGCCGATCTGACCAACCACGGAACCCACAGCACCTGAGGCAGCAGACACCACCAACGTCTCACCGGCCTGGGGCTTGGCTTCAGTTTTGAGGCCAAAGTAGGCGGTTCGACCGGGCATTCCACATACACCCAAATAGGTTGAGAGTGGTACTTTGGAGGCATCCACCTTGTAGGTCATGGGATCTTTTTCGTCGCTGACAAAATATTCCTGCCAGCCCGAGCGAGAGCAGACATGATCGCCGACGGCATAGAGCGCCGACTTTGACTCCACCACAACGCCGGCCGTTTCAGCGGTCATAACTTCACCTATGGCTACGGGATCCGCATAGGATTTTGCTGCACTCATGCGGCCGCGCATATAGGGGTCGAGGGATAGATAGAGGGTCTTAATCAGTATCTGGCCTTCAGTGATTGGTGCTACAGAGCTGGTCTCCATTCGGAAATTTTCTGCTGTCGGCTGTCCTGTTGGGCGGCTGGCTAGCACTATGCTGTTATTGACTTGGCTGTTGTTGTCTTGACTCATGAATTTCCCCTGATAATTTGGCGGTGCCACTTGCGCTTCGGGTGGCTTATTGTTGTGCTTTTTAAGCGGACAACATAATGGTTGCTGAGGCGCTTGATTGCTAGCTCAAATAACGACCAGCGGGACTAAAAATACAGGCAATTAGCTAACAATACTTGAAAGTTACAATAACATACTGTAAGTTCAATTTCATAAAAATACGTCAGGATTGCTAGTGTAGCGGTTCCCTCTAAACCCTTTCTAACTCTGTGATACAGCAGGAGACTAATGTGAGTAATTTACAAGCCTTCAGGCAAGAAACCCGGGACTGGCTCGAGCAGAATTGCCCCGCGTCAATGCGCCTACCAACCGATGGCGATGATTCATGTTGGGGTGGTCGAAACTTTACCTTTGCCAGTGAAGATCAGAAGTTGTGGATGGAACGTATGGCAGCCAAAGGCTGGACTGCCCCAGATTGGCCCACCGAATATGGTGGTGGCGGCTTGGATAAAGGACAGCACAAGATACTGAAAGAAGAGTTGGCAGCCATTAATGCTCGCTCGCCACTGGATAGTTTCGGTATCTGGATGATTGGTCCCGCACTGCTTAAATTTGGCTCTGAGGCGCTCAAGCAGCAGCATCTGCCGCCGATTGTGCGTGGCGAGATTCGCTGGTGTCAGGGTTATTCTGAACCCGGTGCTGGATCGGATCTAGCGGGTCTGCAGTCCAAGGGTGAAGATAGGGGCGATCACTTTATCGCCAACGGCCAAAAAGTCTGGACTTCCTACGGTGACAAAGCCGACTGGATGTTCTGCTTGCTGCGCACCGACACTGAAGCCAAGAAGCAAATGGGGATCAGTCTGGTACTCTTCGATATGGAAACACCTGGTGTAACGCCAAAACCAATCAAGCTTATTTCAGGTAGCTCACCGTTCTGTGAAACCTTCCTCGATGATGTTCGGGTGGAAAAAGATCAGGTAGTAGGTGAAGTCAATCACGGCTGGACCATTGCCAAATATCTGCTCACCCACGAGCGTGAAATGATCGGTGGTATGGGTGCAGCGGTTGTTGGCGGTGAAAGCCTCAGCCAGCATGCCAGTCAGGTGATGGGTCTGGAACAGGGCCGCATGAACAACCCAATGCTGCGTGCTGAAGTGGCAACCTGGGAAATTGACGCCGCCTGTTTTGGTCTTACTGCAGAGCGTGTAACTGACGAAGTTAAATCCGGTCAGGGTGTCGGTGCTACCTCTGCCATGCTCAAGTACTACGGGACTGAACTCAACAAACGTCGTTTTGAAACACTGCTCAAGATCAATGGCAGCGATGGCATGGTCTGGGATGGCGAAGCTGCAAATGGTGGCTGGTTGCCGCGCACTTGGTTGCGCACTAAGGGCAACTCAATCGAAGGGGGAACCTCTGAGGTCCAGCTCAACGTGATCGCTAAAAACATCCTCGGTCTTGGCTAATAGGCTTTGAGAGCACTCTTTTTTTAAGAGACTAACAGAATTTTAAGGTACAGAATCATGGCATTAGTATTAAACGAAGAGCAGCAGATGCTCAAAGAATCAGCGCAGGGTTTCCTCGCTGAATTTGCTCCAGTAGATGAACTGCGCAAGCAGCGTGATGCCGGCAGCGAAACGGGATATGGAGATAAGCTCTGGGCTCAGATGGTGAATATGGGTTGGGCGGCAATCTTGATCCCCGAAGCCTATGGTGGTTTGGACTTTGGCAATGTGGGAATGGGGCAGATTGTTGAGCAGAGCGGACGCACGCTTACTGCATCGCCGCTGTTTGCCACGGCAGTGCTCGGGGTAACGGCAATTAACCTAGCTGGCAGCGAAGCTCAGAAAGCCGAATTGCTCGGCGCTATTGCCGCGGGTGAAATCACCACAGCACTGGCGGTTGATGAAAAAATTCACCATGCCCCAGCACAGATTAGCATGACTGCGGTTAAGCAAAATGGCGGCTATGTTCTCAGTGGCGGCAAGCGTTTTGTGGCCGATGGCAGCACTGCTGACAAACTGATTGTTGCGGCTCGCACTGGCGGTGAAGCTGGGGATACTAACGGCATAAGCCTCTTTGTTGTAGATCGCAGCGCTCCTGGTATAGCGGTTGAACGCACCACAATGACCGACACGCGCAACTATGCCAATATCAGTTTCACCAATGTTGAAGTGACTGAGGCTGCACTCCTGGGGGCCGAGGGTGAGGGCTTTAAAGCACTCTCTGGAACACTGGATGCCGGCAATGTGTATCTGGCGGCTGAGATGTTAGGTATTTGTCAGGAAAGCTTCGATCGCACCCTGCAATATCTTAAAGAGCGCAAGCAGTTTGGTGTGTTGATTGGTTCATTCCAGTCACTGCAGCATCGCACCGCGGATTGGTGGAGTCAGGTGGAGCTGTGTAAGTCAGTGGTTTTAAAAGCCCTGCAGGCAATGGATGATGGCGATGCGATGGCGCCGGTGTTAGCCAGTGTGGCCAAGGCTAAACTTTGCCAGGTGACTGAGTTGTCGACTAATGAAGCGATTCAGATGCATGGGGGTATTGGCATGACCGATGAATATGAGATTGGCTTCTTTATAAAGCGTGCGCGACCAGCGCAGATGATGTTTGGTGACAATAGCTATCACACTGATCGCTTTGCACTGTTGGGCGGTTACTAAGTTAAGCAAATAACAACTATTCGGGGGTTATCGGTAATGATGCCCCGTTTTACGTTCTGGCTGTATTAGAATGTTTAAAAAATAAAAAACACAAAAAAATCAGAATAAGGATAAAGACAATGGATTTAGGTATTAGTGAAAAGCTCAAGCCAATTTTGGAAGAAGTTACTCAGTTTATTGATATAGAGATTTTGCCCTTAGAGCAGGAATACCACGCCGAAGTGGAGAAAGGTGACCGCTGGGCTTACACCGAGCGCCAGACTGAAATTCTCGAGAGTTTAAAGACAAAAGCCAAAGCCAAGAATTTGTGGAATTTCTTCCTCACTCACTTCGAGGGTGGTCATGGTCTAAACACTGTTGAATACGCTTATATTGCAGAGCAAACCGGTCGTTCGCACCTAGCACCTGAGGTGTTTAACTGCGCTGCACCGGATACCGGCAATATGGAAGTGCTGGCCCGTTATTGCAATGAAGAACAAAAAGAGACCTGGTTAAAGCCGCTGTTGGCTGGCGAAATTCGCTCTGCCTATGCCATGACTGAGCCGCATGTGGCCTCATCTGATGCCACCAATATTGCCATGAGCTGTGTTGCCGATGGCGATGAATGGGTGCTTAACGGCGAGAAAATTTGGATCTCCGGTGCCGGTGATCCGCGCTGTAAGATTATGATCGTTATGGTTAACACCAACCCTGACGCGCCGCGCCATTCACGTCACTCCCAAGTGTTGGTGCCCTTTGATACCCCAGGTGTAAAGAATCTGCGCCCGATGCAAATCTTCAATATCGATGATGCACCTCACGGCCATATGCATATGCGCTTTACTGATGTGCGGGTACCTAAAGAAAACATGATTCTCGGCGAAGGCCGTGGTTTTGAAGTGGCTCAGGGACGTTTAGGGCCCGGTCGTATTCACCACTGCATGCGTTCCATTGGTATGGCTGAAGCGGCGCTTAAATTGATGGTTGAGCGTTCGTTAGAGCGAGAAGCCTTCGGTCGTCCGCTGGCCAAGTTAGGAGGCAATGTGGATATTATTGCTCAGGCGCGCATCGATATTGAGATGACTCGACTGTTGTGTCTCAAGGCTGCATGGCTGATGGACAATGTTGGCACCGATGCGGCACAGCCGTTTATCTCGATGATTAAGGTAGCGGCACCCAATATGGCGCTAAAAATTCTTGATGAAGCCATGCAGATGCACGGTGGATTGGGTCTCTCTCAGGATACGCCACTGGCGATCTGGTATGGCGGACAGCGCACACTGCGCTTTGCCGATGGCCCAGATGCAGTACACCGTATGGTAATTGGCCGCCGCGAAATCAAACAGTATATGTAAGGAAATAGCATGACGATAAGATATGACGATCAGGTTGCCATAGTTACAGGTTCAGGCAATGGTTTAGGCCGCTCCCATGCATTGGCACTGGCTGCACGTGGTGCCAAGGTAGTGGTGAATGATCTTGGTGGATCAGTGAACGGTGATGGCGTATCCAGTGCTGCGGCACTGGAAACCGTTGCCATGATTGAAGCCGCCGGCGGCGAAGCGATTGCCAACGGTGCCAATGTGGCAAAAATGGATGAAGTTGAAGCCATGGTTGCTCAGGCTGTGGCGAAGTGGGGCCGGGTCGATATCCTGGTCAACAACGCCGGCATCCTGCGGGACAAGAGCTTTGTCAAAATGGGCATGGATGATTTCCAGCTGGTTGTGGATGTTCACCTGATGGGCTCAGCCAACTGTTCAAAAGCGGTTTGGGCACTGATGCGCGAGCAGGGTTACGGTCGTATTGTGATGACCACATCCTCTAGCGGCATGTACGGCAACTTCGGTCAGGCAAACTATGGCGCTGCAAAAATGGCCGTGGTGGGTTTGATGAATACTCTCTGTATAGAGGGTGATAAGTACAATGTGAAGGTCAATTGCCTGTCTCCTACTGCCGGTACTCGCATGCTTGAGGGATTGATCACGGAAGAGCATTCTGAGCTTATGACTGTAGAGTCGGTGACCGCTGGTCTGTTGACTCTCTGCGATGCAGATTCACCCAATCGCTCGATTTTATGTGCCGGTGCGGGTGGTTATGCTCGCACGCAGATCTATGAGACCCAGGGTATTTATCTGCCGCCAGAACTGCAAACACCAGAGAATGTCCGTGCGCAAATCGAAGCTATCGACAACGCTGATGGTCAGCAGGTTCTAGTAGGCGGTTTCCAGCAGACCAATAAGTTTATTGCAAAAGCCGTCGATTACTTGGCTGAAAAATAATAATAAATTAAGCAGGGCAATATTATGAAAGCATTAGTCTGTAACGAGTTCGGGCCAACTGAAAATTTGGCACTTGAAGAGCGCCCGGTACCCACCCCAGGTAAAGGCGAGATTCTGGTTGATATCAAAGCTGCTGGCGTTAACTTTCCCGATGTCTTAACGGTTCAGGGCAAGTATCAATTTAAACCGGAGCTACCCTTTGTTCCCGGTGGTGAAGTAGCGGGTATTGTCACTGCTGTAGGCGAGGGCGTAACCAGCCGCAAAGTTGGCGACAAAGTGGTTTCTACCGTTCAGATCGGTGGTTTTGCCGAGCAATGTGTGGGTTCTGAGCACGGCGCTTTTGCCATGGGCGAGACCATGTCTTTTGAACAGGCTGCCGGTTTTGCGATTACTTACGGCACTTCTTATTACGCCTTAAAGCAGCAGGCTAAAATACAGCCCGGCGAAACACTGCTGGTATTGGGTGCAGCTGGCGGCGTCGGTATTGCCACTATCCAAATCGCTAAGGCTATGGGTGCGACGGTTATCGCGGCAGCCAGCACCGAAGAAAAGTTGGATTTTGCCTGTGAAGCGGGTGCTGATTTGCGTATTAACTACAGTACTGAAAACCTTAAAGATAAAGTCAAAGAGCTCACCGGTGGCAAGGGTGCAGATGTTATCTATGATCCCGTCGGCGGTGACTTTTCGGAGCAAGCCTTTAGAGCGATTGCCTGGGATGGCCGTTTCTTGGTGATTGGCTTTGCCTCTGGCCCGATTCCTAAGATCCCGCTTAATCTTTGTTTGTTAAAGGGTGCTTCCTTAGTCGGCGTTTTCTGGGGTGCTTGGGCCGCGAGATTCCCATTGGAGTCACGTAATAACTTTGATGAGTTGATTGCCATGATCGATGGCGGCCAGTTCTCACCACTGGTCACAGAGGTCTATCCACTGGCTGATTATAAAGATGCCTTTGCCTCTATTTCAGAGCGCCGCGCCAAGGGTAAGGTTATTCTGTCTATGGCCTAACAGCCTGCTGATACAGGGTCACACAAAAAGGGTCTGCAGTTGCAGACCCTTTTTTATTTGTCACTTGGACTCTTTGTGATTATTTAGTCTTTACGCCAGCGAGGATCAATCGTTCGACAGCACAATTCGATAGCGCGCATCGCCGGTCTTTAAATGGGCAAATGCCTTATTAATCTCGGTCATGGGGAAACGCTCAATCTGCGGTTTAATATTGTGCAAATTGGCAAAATCTAACATGGTTTCTATAGTCGCAGGACTGCCCACTGGGGAGCCTGACACCTCGCGCTGACCGAGCATCAGCGGAAACATACTGATATCCAGAGGGGCCGTGATGGCGCCAACAAAGTGCAACCGACCCTTGGGTTTCAGGGCATTAAGATAAAGATTCCACTCCAACTTAACGTTGACCGTAGAGATAATAAAATCGAAGGAACTGGCGGCGTTTTTAATTGCCCCAGGGTCACGTGAATTTAAAGTCTTGTGAGCACCCAAATCCAGCGCCTCCTGCTGCTTAGAATCGCTAGAGGTAAAGGCGGTTACCTCACAGCCCCAGGCATTTAAAAACTGCAGGGCCAGATGACCAAGGCCACCAATACCAATCACCGCAACCTTGTCAGTGGACTTGATACC
>Ga0208971_1000383_pt1 | contig 32112 bp, 19 predicted proteins | sample AOAMet1_18_M0_10_2_FD_188229 | JGI IMG/M metagenome (GOLD analysis project Ga0208971, IMG submission 188229) | Ammonia-oxidizing marine microbial communities from Monterey Bay, California, USA - CAN11_18_M0_10 (SPAdes) | ecosystem: Environmental > Aquatic > Marine > Intertidal zone | place...
ACCGGCAAGTTGATGCTCTCGGTAATTGCATGAACGGCATCTCCTTCACTGCGAATAATGGGCTGGCCGCTAATGAGGTCGACGGTGACTGATTGAACTGGGATGGTTAACTGTTCCAGTCGGCTTTGTTTGAGATATTTACGAAGCATGGAGTCAAAATGGCCTCGGCGATATTTCCACAGTAGGTACCAGTAACCTCCGTTGGGAAGGATTCTGAAGATCCATGGCGGCCTCAGGTCTTCGATGAATCGTTCTACGTTATCATCGGGTTCCATTCCTGAGCAGTAGAGGACACCCGTCATCGCACCCACACTTGTGCCTGCAATCATGTCAATCACGATGCCATTCTCTTCAAGGACTTTGAGGATGCCAAGGTGCGCCATGCCTCTTGCTGCCCCGCCTCCAAGTGCGAGCCCAATGCGAACTCCTCTTAATTGGTGAATGACTCGTTCGAATCCGTAGTTCAATCCTTGGCTTTGTTTTGCGGGAGGCGTTTCAAAGGAGAGCTTGAAATTTCTTCGGGCCGGTTCATTTAATTCGGGAGCGAGTGGCGCGATCCGGCAGTCCCCTGGCAAGACCCAGACAATGTTGATTTTGCTTGCCCAGCCGGGAACCGTTTCTAAAATATTTTGGAAGGCAGCGACAGATTGCTCCCAGTTTTCCACCGTTACGCACCAGAGTATTTTATCTGCAAACTCAAAAATGGATGTCATCGATGCTGCGGGAATATTATTATTGAGGTCGATGAGGAGTCGGTCAGCATCGGACCAGCCAATTAGCTTTTGTTGAATCGCTTTAATATCGCTTATCCCACCAGCGGTGGTGGAGATCTGAAAGTCCGGTATGCCTGCGATTGAGTTCCATTGTTCGTCATCTGTCAAAACATGAGGTTGTTCCTCAAGCTCGCTGAGGCGATTTACGAGGCGTTGCGTGAGGATGCGTGTGTCCCGCGACTGGTGGAGGACAACAACGTTTCTGGGGACCTGATGTTCCCGTCCTTTCATTGCCAATTTAAGCACCGTCTTGGCGAGCATGTTTGCAAAGTTATGTTGAAAATCGGGGTGTTTCTGATTCAGTCCCAAACAGGTGCGATAGTCAATCCTAAGCATGGTGGAAGGTTCTTCGGCCACTAGTTCCATCGGCGCGGGTTCACCCATTGCGGCAGCAAGTGCTCCAAATTGTTCGCCTGCGACTTGAAATCGAGTGGCAAGCACGCGTCCCTGAAAGTCAAATAATGTTTGGCGCATTCTTCCATGAATCATCAAGTAGACGGAGTGAAACGCTTGATTGACTTGTTGTGGCGCTTCCCCCGGCGCGCAATGAATGACCTCACAATGGTTTGCGATTTCAGTTATTAGTTCATCGCTCAAATTCTTAGAGCAGGGGTGACGTTTGAAAAGTAAGAATTTGTCGTCAGTCAATGGACAGCACTCCCAGGTTGAATTTCTCGATCGACGGACACATCGTTAGGCGGTTGGTGGTCGAGAATCGCTTGAAATGGTCTTTATTCACCTAAATTTTGCGAATCGAACTGCAGTAGGTTTGACGATTAATTACTGAAAAGTCTACAGTGATTTTGTAATTTATTAGATCGGGTGAGCATAATATTTGAAATCGACTTTCTGAGATTGTCTATGCGTTTGAAGCAAAGTATCACGAAACTGAAAAATTCAATCTCGCGGCGTTCCAAATTCATGCGGGTTCTGATGTGGATGCTATTCGTGTTGGCGACGATTGCTTTGGCAGTTTTAGTCATCGAGTGTTTTCGTTTTGCCGGTACGATGACCGACCGTGGGTTGGCATTTCGATTTGGGCGAATTGTTGCTTTGGTAGGTTTAAATGTGCTGTTAACAGCGGCAGTTGCCGTTGTTTTATTGCTGGTGATTTGGGTCAGGACTTCGAAGTCGCTGCCAGAGCTGAAGGGGTGGCACCTCGAGATGCCAGAGTCTGAATTTTGTTCAGCGGACGCGGTCGAGGGTTTTAGTTTGGATGATTATCTCGCTCAAGAGCAGCGGGTTTTCGATGAGTTAGACAGCTTTATCGATCATCGTTGGGAGTCCGAGGTTAACGGCGCCTTTAGTCGGTACCGACGCGATTCGGTCTGTAATCCAGAAACCGTAGTCGATCGAAATTGGAATCGAACACGGGTTTTGGAAGCTGAGAATCCGATTGGCGGTGCTTTGCTGATTCATGGATTGAGCGACTCACCGTATTCTCTGCGTGAAATTGGCTTGCGACTGCATCGAGAGGGGTACACCGTGGTCTGGTTGAGAATGCCCGGCCATGGCACTTGTCCATGTGCACTGGCCAATGTGGAGTGGCCCGACTGGACGGCAGCAGTGGAAGTTGCGGTTCGTGGTTTAAGGCAAAAATTGCCTGCGGAATTACCAGTCGTGCTCGCCGGCTATTCAAATGGCGGGGCGTTAGCAATGAATTACGCGCTCGCGGCTATTGCCGATTCGTCGCTCCCAAAAATGGCAGCTATTCTTTTGTTCTCTCCCATGATTGGTATCAATCCTCTGGCACGTCTCTTTCGGATTCATCACACGGTCGCTTTGATCTCACGGACGGTGAAAGCGTTGTGGACGAGTGTTGATGCGGAGGTCGATCCGTTTAAATACAGTTCCTGGCCGACCAATGCAAGCATTCAGGCTTGGGATATGACTCAAGAGGTCGAGCGGCAACTAGCCTTGTTGGAAAAACAGGGGCGTCTTAGCGAGGTTCCGCCAGTTCTGGCAATGCAGTCGGTAGTCGACTCAACAGTTAGGGTGCCAAAGCTAATTTCTTCTGTGTTTGAAAGATTGCAAAATAATTCAAATGAATTGTTTTTGTTCGATATCGATCGATTTGATCAAATTGCAAATCTATTTAACTTGTCATTTGAAGATCATGTTTTCCCAAATTTGGAAAAGGAAGATCTCCCGTATCAGTTGACGATCCTGCGAAATGCGAAATCCGATTCGCGAAAGGTTGCGTTGGAGTCGCGAGTGGGTGGCCAGTCTTTTGAGGAAGTTCTCGAATTGGAGTGGCCCGAGGGAATCGTTTCTTTGTCGCACATCGCCATTCCATTTTCGGCCAGTGATCGGTTGTATGGAAACCGCGCTGCGACGACGAACACTGGGATTAATTTCGGTTCAATAAGCCTTCGCGGTGAGTCGAGTGCGTTACTGCTTTCCGACGCGCTCTTTGTGCGATGCCGATACAACCCGTTTTACGAGTTGATGGAAAATCGAATGATCCACTGGTTAAATAACGCCGTAAAACCGGACGGGAACGCAACAGCCGATCTCCAAAGTAGTTGACCATTTAATGGATCATGGGCGAGATGCGTTGATGGTGAAGCTGAATTGAATGCTCTACAATGCAACTGAAATTTTTCATTTGATGATTGTCTAGAGTGGGATGAAAACGTGAGCAAGTTGACCTGTTTGAAGATTGTTATTCGATTGTCGAGTGTTGTTTTTATTGTGTGCCTGCTGATTACCGCGGCACAGGGACAACGCACGTCTTCCGCTATGCCGGGCGTGGTCAATAACGTGAAGTGGAATGAAGATTCGGTTGATTATTCGTCGGCTGGCAAGCGGTATCGCTTTGATTTTTCAACGAGTCAGAAATCTGAAATTGATGCTCAGGCATCATCTAAAGGCGCGTCTAAAGCAGGGAGTCCCCGATCGTGGCGTCGCTCAACCGACCAGGGCGCCAGCACCGGGAAGTATCTTGGTCGGCCGCTGCGGGGAAGGCAGTACACAGAGGTTGAATCACCAGATGGAAAATGGCGAGCCAAGTACAGAGACTGGAATCTGGTTCTTGAGAATTTGAAAACAAAAGAGTTGGTAAACGTCACTACTGATGGAGATGAGGATGTCCATTTTGGAACAGCCAGTTGGGTTTATGGGGAGGAGTTAGGCCAAAAGAAAGCCATGTGGTGGACCCCTGATTCCGGCAAAATCATATATTACAAATTTGACGACACTCTGGTTGAGAAGTTTTTTCTTTTGCGGGGTTGGTCGAAAATTAACACGTCGCTTTATCCTGAATATTATGCGAAGGCTGGTGCGAAGAATCCAATTTCAGAATTGTTCGTTTACGATTTAAAATCCAAGAAAACGATACGCATTGACATTGGTGGTTCCGGAGATGAATACATTTACGGGCTGCGGATGTCGCCGTTGGGTGATCGAGTTTTGTTGAATTGGACCGATCGATTACAGCAGCATCTGAAGGTAGTGACAGTCGATCTTGAGTCGGGGGAATGCAAAGCGATCATTGAGGAGCGACAGAAGACCTGGCAGGAGAATTCTCCGGCCATGCGATTCCTGAAAGACAAAAAACGATTTTTGTGGCCGACAGATAAAACTGGATTTACACATTACGAAGTCAGGGATCTGAAGGGGAATGTTTTTCAAACGGTGACAAAGGGCGATTTTCAAATCAACTCTTTGGAGGTTTTTGAAGATGAAAATCTCGTTAGTTTTGTCGCCAACAGTTCGATCGTAAATCCTTATTACATGCAGTACCATTTGGTCGGTCTCGATGGAAAACAGCAGCGGCGAGTAACGACTTTGGATTACCATCATTCAAATTTCCAGCTTTCTCCCGATCGTAAATGGCTGATCGCTCAATATGAGGCAGTCAATCGGCCCCCCTCAACCGCAATCTATCGAACGGATGGGAAGTTCGTTGCAAACCTGGCGGAGCAAAGTCCAGCGGAGGCAGCTAATTTGGCCGAAATGTTTAAATTCCGGTCGGATGATGATCAGTTTGATATTTACGGAATTCTTTACAAACCCAATGACTTTGATCCAACAAAAAAATATCCAGTCATCAATGCGTTGTATGGCGGCCCCGGGTCGCGTGAAATTAGTGCACGGTATGTGTCTCGACCGCGGAGTGAATGCGAACAAGGCTATTTGGTGGTTAAGGTAAATAATCGGGGTACTGGAGGTCGCGGGAAGTCGTTTCTCGGTGCTGCATATCTGAAGCTTGGCGATGTTGACATTCAGGATCACGCCGACGCCATTCGGATACTTCGAAAACGCCCCTATGTCGATGGAGATCGCGTGGGTATTGTCGGGCATTCGTATGGCGGATTTATGGCGGCGATGGGGATTTTTAAGCATCCGGATGTTTATACCGCGGCCGTGGATCGCGCTGGTCCGACGGACTGGAGGAACTACGATACGATTTACACAGAACGCTACATGAGTACGCCACAACTGAACCCAGATGGCTACAAAATGGGAGCGGCGATGACCCATGTGAAAAACCTAAAGGGTAAGATTTTGATTATGCACGGGATGGTCGACGATAATGTTCACCCCAATAACGCGTTCCAGCTAATTGATGCGTTGGATAGAGCTGGTTTGACCTACGAGAGTCGGTTTTGGCCAAACGGTGGGCATGGTTTGGGCCGTGGCGTCGATGTGACTCAAGGGGAATTTTTCAAGAGAACGTTGCGGCCTGAAGCCAACTGAATTTTTTCGTTGAGGAACGGTTGGGTCGGACGAAGCGATATGCGAAGTTAATTTGACAAACCTTCCACTGGTTTGAATTTCTCGGGTTGAATTTTTGATCAAGTTAGAAGGTAGGGCGCTTTATGAAGTCATGGTTGCTGCGTTATTTTGAGTCGTTCTCCTTCATCGGGCTTGTCTTTTCGATTTTGTTTTTTTCCGCTTCGGTAACGCCTTCTTTGTTGCCTCGTAACTTCCTTTTCCAGGGCTTGTTGTCTGGTTTTGCTTTGGCGGCGGGGTATGGAGTTGGAGTTGGCTTTTTAAATCTCTATCTGTTCCTCGAATTGCCGAAGCCATCTGACAAGTTGGAGCGTATTTCCAAGATGGTTACATCGGTTGTGGTTGCCGTCGTATTTGTTGTCTATTTGAGGCAGATGACGTTTTGGCAAAACTCCATTCGCGAATTAATGGAAATGCCTCCCTTGGAAACCGCTCACCCTTACACGACTGCAGTTATTGCCGTGTTCTCTGCTTGTTGTGTAATTGCGGTTGTGCGTTGGCTGGGGTGGAGTTGTCGGTATGCATCACGTCAACTGAATCGCTTTCTTCCGCGCCGCGTTGCCGCAACGCTTGGCGTGACGATGACTGGACTGTTAGCAATTTTCATTGCCAACGGTGTGATTGCGCGAGGTTTAATGAGTTCGGCGGATTCATTTTTTGCGAAGGCAGATGCTCTGATTGACGAGGGGGTTGCCCAGCCAGAAATCGCAATTGCGTCGGGCAGTCCAGGTTCGTCAATTGAGTGGGATTCAATAGGTCGCCGCGGAAAGAATTTTATTGTAGACGGGCCGCAGGCAGCAGATTTAACTAAGTTTTGGGGGCGGGAGTGTTTGCAACCGGTACGCGTTTACGTTGGGTTACGTTCCCGGGATACTATCGAAGCACGGGCAAAACTGGCTTTGGAAGAACTGATCCGCGTTGACGGGTTTAAGCGGTCAACGTTAATTGTTGCGACGCCAACGGGGACGGGGTGGTTAGACCCGGCAGCGGTGGATTCGGTCGAGTATTTGCTGGGCGGTGATACGGCGATTGTCAGTATGCAATATAGCTATCTTCCCAGTTGGTTGACGATTATTGTCGATCCGACACGTTCGATCGTGGCATCTCAGGTTCTCTTTGATGAAATCTATAACCACTGGATTACGCTTCCTAAGGATGATCGTCCTAAACTGTATTTATTCGGTTTAAGTTTAGGTGCGTTTGGATCTGAAGTGTCTGCGGATTTGTACAAAATATTTGACGATCCAATTCAAGGAGCGGTGTGGAGCGGACCGCCCTTTCCAAGTACGCAGTGGCAGGAGTTAACCCGCGAACGGAACCCGGATTCTCCTGCGTGGTTGCCGCGCTTTCGCAATGGTTCGATGGTGCGTTTTACCTCACAGAAAAACACGTTGGAGTCAGGGCAGTCTTGGGGCGCGATGAGGAATGTTTACGTGCAATACGCAAGTGATCCAATGGTTTTTTTCTCACCTGATTTAGCGTTTCAAAAACCTGCGTGGCTGGAAGGGCAGCGAGGCCCCGATGTTTCACCTCATTTGAAGTGGTATCCGGTTGTTACGTTTTTACAAATCGCTTTTGACCTGCCCATGGCGACGAGCGTACCTAACGGGTACGGTCATAATTATTCGCCATCGAGTTATATAGACGCGTGGGTCGCGGTCACGAAATCCGAAGACCTCCCGCCAGAATCGATCGAGCGATTGAAGAAGAAAATGTTCGTTCCGCCATTTTAAACGTCGCTAGTATTTCGCCAGCGGTAAATTAGGGAGTGCGATATTCAGTCGGCATTTTGGGTGTGACTCCCAGCTTTTCGTAATTAAATCCGCTGGAAAGCGGGGTATAGGGATCGACATAGCTGACATCGGACTGCGGAGGGATTTGGTCTTCAAGCTGAGTGCACCAATAGCAGGCGTTGACAATACATCGCCGGAACCCTTCGTTCTCGAAATCTTTTCCGCTGCCCATGGTGGAATGAAATACTCTGGCTAATTTTCCATTGCTGGTTTTCCAGGGTTTGGTCCAGATAACGGGAAGTGGGATTTTGTTGGGGTTGGACTCTCCTCCCTGTTCACGTCCGATGAGTGGTTGTCCATAAACCAACGCTGTGCAGTTGCTGGGTAGTGCTCCGTTTTCAGGAAACGTTCTATATACATCAGAAGGTCCCCAGATGTTGGCAACGCCGGTCAGGATGGGATGGTCTTTCATCGCGTCGACAATATCACCGCGGGTCGAGTCGCGATGCCAATTGCCGTGATGGCCTCGAAAAGTACCCCCGAGAACTTGCTCACCAAATTGAATTTGTTTGCCGTCAATTTTATAAGGCAGTCGGCCGCGGAATCCATGATTTGCTGTTCTGAGACCGATAATGGGTTTGCCGGAATCTATGTACGAAACGATTTGTTTTTGTTGCTCTAGCGGGAGTGTCAGGAGTCGAGCAAAGAAGATGACAAGGTCAGCTTCTTTTAAACGGTCGAGCCCGGGAATGTTGTGGGTTTGGAATTCACTTTCTTTCCCCTTCTCTGGGTAAACTGGCATGGTTGGGTCTACTTGGCCTTGCGGGTTGACCGCAAAAAGGACGGTGCAATCGAATCCATGACGCGATGACAAAATTTTGGCCAGCATTGGCATGGACTGCTCGCTGCGGTATTCCTGTTCTGCTGCGATCAAGACAATTTTTTTGCCGATACTCTTTTCTGCGGGTGACTGGAATGTTAATCCGGAGAAAGACTCGGTGGCTGGGGTTTGGGCATCAGCGGAGTGGCAAGGAAGTCCTATAATCAAGGCGCAGGTGGTCAAAAGGAGTAGGTTTTGTTTCAAGTGCATGGAGTAGCCTAATAGGTATGAGAGGAAGACCGGTGCCTGGGTGAAGTGACCAGCGGTTTTACAGCAGCGGATTTTCCTGATGTTCTTGTCGATTGAGGATACCGTATGTTGCGTTGGTATTCCACGCTTGAAGCGATTCAAATTTTGATGCTCCGGGTAGAGACGTTCGCCGTGGAGCCGAACGTGAAATCTCATTTGGCTAAAATCGTGACATTTTCTTAAATAAATCCAAGCGATAAGTTACTTGGATTGCACTTGGTAGGATTGGATTCCCGCAATTGCAGAGGCGAGTCGGTGCCTATTAATCAGTTTTAGTGAGAGCGATTGAGGGACTCGAAATCTCACGAACAAGTTGATAAGTTAGAGGACTTGTAGTTAGCTGAGGTGGATTGACTTGCTCGAAAAATGGAGGATTCGTTGGCCGCAACATTAGGAAAATTCTTAGGTAAAATTCACCAAGGTGACTGTGTTGCTGGGCTTAAAAAAGTTCCTTCTGAATCGGTTGATTTAGCCTTCGCGGATCCGCCTTTTAATATTGGATTCAAATACGACCAATACGATGATCAACTGGGTGATGATCAATACCTCGCCTGGTCCCGCGAGTGGATGGCTGAATTGCATCGGGTGTTAAAAAGCGAAGGTACGTTCTGGCTGGCGATTGGAGATGAGTACGCTGCTGAATTGAAAATTGAAGCCCAGAATTTAGGATTTCATTGTCGCAGTTGGGTGATCTGGTATTACACATTTGGTGTGAACTGTAAAAAGAAATTCACGCGTTCACATGCTCATTTGTTTCACTTTGTCAAAGACTCAAAGAACTTCTTATTCAATCACGACGATATGGATTTGCGAGTCCCGTCCGCCCGCAGGTTGGTTTACAACGATGCGAGAGCGAATCCTAATGGGCGAATGCCGGATGACACTTGGATTCTCAGGCCTCAAGAGTTAGTTGACGGTTTTCAGTCGGACGAAGACACCTGGTACTTTCCTCGAGTTGCCGGAACGTTTAAAGAGCGGGCGGGATTTCATGGCTGTCAAATGCCTGAACAATTGTTGGGGCGGGTTATTCGCTCAAGTTCCAATCAGGGTGATGTTGTAATCGATCCATTTTCGGGGAGTTCGACGACACTCGCAGTCGCCAAGAAATTGGGGCGTGACTATTTTGGATTCGAATTGTCGAAAGATTATGTCCGGCTTGGGATGGAGCGTCTCGATAGAATTTCCACTGGCGATCGTCTCAATGGGAGTCAAGAGCCGAGCATGAACGAATACGCCAAACGAGATGCTCAAAAAGCAAAGGGAGCAGAAAAAGTTCAGCGCGCCCTTTTTGCCGATGACGCAGAGATTCATGAATCACTCGTTTCTGAAATCGCTCAGATGATAGAAGCATTTTCAAAGACAAACCGTGGATACTCGGTAGATCGTTTGATTGCGGATCCCATTTTAAATGAGGATTTTCAGTTGGCATGTGACCGGCTTTCGGTTCCTGGAACACCCGCTGAACGAAACCGGTTTTTATTCCGCATCAGGAAGGCGGGTAAGTTGAAGGCGGCCTCTGTCGATACAACGGTGAGAACAAAAATTGGCTGGAGCGAAGTAAGCCCTTTTTTGTTTGCCAGCGAAATCGCTTGGCGGCAGATTGTAAATAAGTATTGCATGAGTCTCGATGAGATTTTCTGTGACCCAAGAATCGGTGTTCAGTTTGATTCCATTGCCGCGGGATTTGCTCCTGGATACCAACCACTGGATTACCGCTGGGCGGCTCTCAAGCTGCGCAAAGAGGGGAGTAATGCAAAACACCGCGCGACATTGCGTACTCCCAAACAGTTTGGAATTTCAGGATTGAGCAAGAAAAAGCTGAAATCAGCACAAGGGGCCTTGGTGTCTGAATTAGATTTAGACGAGATTCCTGAAGGGCCGGGGGTTTACGTGATCCGTGAACTCGGGGGAGACGCGCTTTATGCAGGTGAGACAAGTCAACTCGCCTCGCGGATTTCAACCACCTTTGGCAAGGCCGGACCTCGAGAGATGTGGTTGAAACAGTTTGGCGATCTGGAGTTATTAGTTCAGCCCGTTTCAACAGTAACGGACCATCGATTTGCCAGGCAAAGTGTGCTGTTAAAATGGCACCGACCCGCCTGGAATACCGTTAAGGAACTTGCTGGTTAAGACGATAGTGTTGGTTGGTGATTGCAGAGTTGGTGAGGCAACGTAGGATGCGAGAGAGGTTTTGTTTTAAGGTTGGAGTTGCCTGTTGCGGTGCTGTTGGTGGGTGGATGAAGCGCGCATTTTCTGTTTCCCATTCTGGTTTCCCATTCTGTTAAGTGATTTTGCTGATGACCCTAGATTTTTCAGATAAGGACGTTATCGATTTCGAGCTTGAGGCGGTAATCTCTAAGTTCACAAAACGCTTTAATTGCCATCCCGATTTTGTTTCCATCGCACCGGGACGAGTCAATTTGATCGGGGGACATGTCGATTACAATGGCGGGTTAGTTTTGCCGTTAGCCGTCGATCGCCACACTTGCGTTGCTGGTGCGAAAGGTGATGAGGCAGGTGTTCTTGTCGTTCACAGTGTTCGTGAAAATGAGTCTTTTGTTGTCGACTTAGACTGTCCGATGATCGCCGCACGCCCCAATTGGACGAATTATGTGCGGGGCGTTGTGCATGGATTTTTAAGCCGCGGGATTGAATTGCCAGGATTGAAAATCTTGATTGATTCTACGATTCCCAGTGGTTCGGGGCTCTCCAGCAGTGCATCATTAGAGGTCGCGACTGCGGGTATTCTCGAAGTGGCAAGTGGCGTGACGCTGAAGGGAAATAAGAAACCAAGATTGTGTCAGCAAGCGGAGCATGAGTTTGCAAATGTTCCCTGTGGGATCATGGATCAATTCGCAGTCACTTTTGCTCAGCGCGGTTGCATGTTGTTGCTTGACTGCCGAGATGAGTCAATTGAGCATGTTCCTTTTGATCATGATCAGCTTGCCTTAGTGGTTATCAATAGTCATGTTCGACATGAACTGTCTGAAAGTGAATATGCTAATCGGCATCAGCGTTGCGAAACGGTTTCGACAGAACTGGGACTTGAAAGTTTGCGGGATCTTACGTGGAGCATGCTTGATCGATCGCGTGGCCAGTTTGATGAGCTGAGTTTTCTTTGTGCGGAGCATGTGTTGCGAGAAAACGAGCGCACCTTGAAGTTCGTCCAACACATGAAAAATGAAGACTGGTCACAAGCCGGTGAGATGTTATACCAAAGTCACGTTTCGTTAAGCGAGAAGTTTCAGGTGAGTTGTGCCGAGTTGGATGAGCTGGTTGCTGGTGCCCGTAAGCTTGGCCCGGAGGAGGGCGTATTAGGCGCTCGAATGACGGGGGCAGGTTTTGGCGGATCGGTGATCGTGTTGGCCGAGCGTGAAAAAGCGTCTGATGTGGTTTCCAGGGTCGTCGAAGACTACAACAGACTTGGGGTTCCGTTATCGCGGCCGAGGGCGAGTGGGTTTGTAGCGAAACCCGCTGGAGGAGCCCGAGTCATTAAGTTCGTTGCTGACTGAGTTTTTTCTTTTTTCCAACCTTCGCAACTCGGCTCTGATTTCGTTAGAATCCAGAGACGCGCGGACGTCTAAGTTCCCTGCGTGATTTACTGATTTCAAGTGTTGGTTTGGCTATTGTCTGTAGGAGTTGTTAATGACACGGTTCTCTTTAGTTTTCATCGTCTCCTGTGTGCTTTGGGCGCCTGCCGTTATTTCAACGCAAGCCCAGGAATACACTTCTGCTGAGGATCGTTTGGCTTGGTATGAGAAACATACCGAGATGAAAGAAAGCTCTCCACATAAGAATTTAAAATGGCAATTCTTAGGGCCGACGAATATTAGCGGTCGCGTCACGGATATTGCGGTGACAACCCCAAGGTCAAACACATATTCGATTTATGCTGCTACTGCTTCGGGAGGCGTTTGGAAAACTGAGAATGAAGGGACAACCTGGAAGCCGGTTTTCGAGCATGGTGTCTCGACCTCAGTCGGCGATGTAACGATTGCGCCGTCGAATCAGGACGTTGTTTGGATCGGATTGGGTGAGGCGAATGTTTTTCGATCCTCTATGGCCGGTGCCGGTGTTTATAAATCAATCGATGCGGGAGCGACATGGAAACACATGGGTTTGGCAACGGCTCACACAATTCCTCGGATTATAATTCATCCGACGAATCCGGACATTGTCTACGTCGCTGACTCAGGACATGAGTGGACCGAAAATCCCGAACGCGGTCTTTATAAAACTGTCAATGGTGGCGAGACCTGGGAGAAAGTTCTGGAGCTCGATGAGCAAACCGGTGTGATTGATTTGATGATGGATCCAAGTGACCCGGAGACGCTTTATGCGGCGACTTGGCAACGAACAAGAAAACGCTGGAATGACCCTCGCAATGAGGCACACTACACTGGCAGCGGTATTCACAAAACAACCGATGGAGGCAAAAAATGGCAGCCGATCAATCAGGGGTTACCGCCGGCCAAGTTTCGCGGTCGAATCGGGATTGATTTGTGCCTGACCAAGCCGGACGTATTGTATGCGTTTGTCGATAATTATGATTTGTCAGAAAAGCAGCCGAAAGGGGATTCGTTTGATTCGTACGGGCGTCCTCGCACAAAAACAATTAAAGGGGCGGAGGTTTATCGCTCGGATGATGCTGGAAAAAATTGGCGAAAAGTCAGCCAGTCGAATGATTATATGCGGGGCCTAAGCTCCACTTACGGGTGGGTGTTTGGCCAAATTCGAGTTGATCCCAACGACCCGGAGACGATCTATGTGATGGGTTTAGCGCTCAACGTATCCAACGATGGTGGGAAGACGTTCCGCCGATTAAGAGGAATGCATGGTGATCATCATGCCCTTTGGATTAATCCGGAAGACTCGAATTATTTAATCAATGGAAACGACGGCGGCATCAATATGTCGTACGATGCCGGAAAAAACTGGAGGCTATTCACGAAACAAATACCGGCTGTCCAGTTTTTCAATGTCATGCATGACATGGACTCGCCATTTAATGTTTACGGGTCGATTCAAGATCATGGCAGCATGCGAGGCGTCGTCAATATCCGTGAAAACCGCGATGGTAGTCGTCAAATGCGACCGGTTGAATGGGAGTGGGCTCCCGGCGGAGAAGGCAGCAGTCATGCGATTGATCCGACAGATGCCAACACGGTCTACTCGGCAGGATTCTACGGTCAAATATCTCGCACGGAATTAGATCAAGGGATGCGTGGCAAACGGTTATTGCCTCCGTTGGAGAAAGGTGCAAATCCAATCCGCGGGCAGTGGATTGCTCCATTCATAATTTCCCCACACAATCCACGCGTGCTCTATCACGGCATGAATTTCCTTTATCGGTCGATGAATCGCGGCGACGATATGCAAAAAATCAGTCCTGATTTGACAAACAACAACATCGAGGAAATTGGAGACATTTCCTATCAGACCATTTCCAGTATTTCTGAATCTCCGTTTAAGTTTGGAGTGCTCTATGTTGGAACGGATGACGGAAATGTTTACATGAGCCCGGACGGTGGTGGGCAGTGGGTCAAGAAGGATAAGGGGATTGCCTCGAATCGTTGGATCTCGCAGATCGTAGCCTCTCAGCATCGGGATGGAACGGTATTTATGGCGCAAAATGGAAAACGAAATGACGACATGAAACCTTACTTATGGAAGTCAGATGATTCGGGGAACACCTGGAAGAGCATCGTGGCGAACATTCCCTCGGGGCCAATCAATGTCATTCGAGAAGATCCTAAGAATAAAGATGTCCTTTATGTTGGGACGGATCTGGGGGTCTACGTTTCCACGGATGGAGGAGCGAAGTGGAACGTGCTGGCCAATCAACTTCCCACGACGTTTGTCTCAGACTTAGTCATTCATCCCCGAGATGACATTATGGTAATTTCAACGCATGGCCGAGGAATGTGGGCGATGGATGTTCGTAGCCTTCAGGATCCTGAGGGCAAGATGAAACGAGAGCCCGCTGAAACGGTGCCCGATCGACGAAGGCGGCGAAGTGGGTTTTAGGGTTCGATAAAGTTCTTCCAAAAGATCGCGAGTACAAAATGAGTTTTTATTTGCTGGGTCGTGCGTCCGTTTTGACCGTGGTTATCCTGTTGGCTCATGGCTTGGGCGTAGCAGTTGATAACTGTAATGCGGATGGTTTAAAAGGTAAGCGACCTAATATCATTCTTGTGATGACGGATGATCAGGGGATGGGGGATCTTTCCTGCCTGGGGAATCAGGTTTTAAGAACTCCCAATCTCGATCGGCTTCATGCGATGTCGACTCGATTTACAGACTTCCACGTGAGCCCTACGTGTGCGCCGTCGCGTTCGTCAATTTTTAGCGGTCGTCACGAGTTTCGAAATGGTGTGACTCACACCATCAAGGAGCGTGAGCGAATGGCATTGAGCACCACTACCTTTCCTGAGTTATTAAACAAAGCAGGTTATGCGACAGGAATTTTTGGCAAGTGGCATCTCGGGGATGAAGAACCTTATCAGCCGGGGAATCGTGGTTTTAGCGAAGTCTTTACCCATGGTGCAGGTGGGATCGGGCAGGCTTTTCAGGGAAGTTGCGCTGACTATCCACCTAATCGTGAGAAAGCTGGGCGTTACTTCGATAACGTCATTCGACACAACGATACTTTGGTCAAGACAAATGGATTTTGTACTGATGTCTTTTTTCAAGCTGCGTTGGGTTGGACCAAAGCTCAGCACGATGCTGGTCGACCATTTTTTACATACATCACCACCAATGCGCCTCACGGTCCAATGTTGGCGCCTAAGAAAAATAAACAACGGTTTTTAGATTTGGGCTGGGATGAAAATACCGCGGGCCGTTACGGAATGATTGAGAATATTGATGAAAATATGGGAACCCTGATTCAGAAAATGGATGATTGGAATCTGTGGGACAACACTTTATTAATTTTCATGACCGACAACGGGCAGGCGGGGAAAAGAGGAAAGCTAAACGGAAAATCGACGCCAATATTTACGGCAGGTTTCAAGTCGGGTAAGGGGTCGGCCTATGAAGGAGGCACCCACGTCCCAGCTTTTTGGTGTTGGAAGGGTGTTCTCGGGGCCGGAGTGGATACGCCTGCTCTCGCGGCTCACATTGATATGTACAAAACCTTTTGTGAGTTGGCGGGAGTTGAGATCCCAGAGACGGTTCAAGCGATTGATGGACGGTCACTCATTCCTGTTTTGGAAAATACTGAAGTTGAATGGCCGGATAGGCAGTTGTTTGTTCATGTTGGCCGGTGGGAAAAAGGGGCGGATCCCAACTTGAGTAAGTTTAAAAAATGTGCAGTGCGGACGAAGAGATGGCGATGGGTGGGGAATAAGGAGTTGTACGATATTTCCGTTGATCCATTTGAAAAAACTAACGTTGCGGCTGATCACCCTGAAGTCGTCACGAAACTTCGAAAAGCTTACGATCGATGGTGGGTAGAATCGCTTCCGTTGATGGTCAATGAGAATGCTCCCTACGCAAAGACGCATCCCGCGACTGAAATGTACGAAGCTCAATTAAAAGAAAGTGGAATTCCAGACTGGGTTGTTCCTGGATTTTAATAAACATCCTTGCTACAGGTCGTTTTTCTGACAAAACTCCAGCACTCTGTTTCTACTCGCCCCCTGCCCTGCTCCAGTTGAGCGGGCTGAAAGACCGTAAAATCCCGCATTTTCTGGGTTTGCTGTCGTGTTCTGATTCCTCTATTATCCCGCGTTCGAAATCGTCGGGATTGCGGTGCCGGCTCATTGTGATTCCCAGCCGGGGTTGGAGGAGAGAGACAGTGTCAGGATGGAATTTGAATTTTAGGAACACGGGCTTTGCGGGATTGAAATTGGTGCTTCTGATTTCAGTTTTGGCTGTCGTCGGTTGCATGACAACAAGTCGCCCCTCTCGGGAGCTGATGCCGACTCCTCTTGCGCTTTCTTTGGGTCTCTCGCATCCGGGAAGCAATTGCCTAGATTCATTAACTGAATCTTTAGTGCCTGTATTTATTATAAGCGGTCGCAATGTAGAGTCTGAGTCTGGGCAGTTAGATCCATTTGGAAGCAAGCGGAGCCATACACCGACTTTGGGAATTGCCAAGGTGCAAATTGGTAAAGGGCTTACTAAAGATGAGTTGTATGAGGAGACCATCAAAGCCTGTAATAAGAAAAAAGCATTGGTTGAATTTGAGAGGATGGAGCTGAATGAAACGCCAATCGAGATAGATCCATGGCATGTAAAGGATGACCTGATCAGGCATCGAGAAAACCCATGGGTTCAGGCGCTCAACCGGCAGTTAAGTGAGAGCGAGCAACGCAATGTTTGTATTTTTGTTCATGGATACAATACGAGTTTCATTGATAACACTTTATTGGCTGCAGAGATTTTTCATTACTCCGGTCGGCAAGGTGCGATGATTTCCTTTGAGTGGCCTTCCGAGTCAAGCGTGCTTGGTTATTTGGCAGATAAGGGAAACGCCACGTTTAGTACTCGTCATTTTCGTCGGCTGATTACAAATCTGGCAAAGGAGTGTGATATTGATTCGATCACGATTATTGGACACAGCGCCGGAACGCCGATCGTGGTCAATGCAATGCGAGAGCTTCGCCTTTTAGAAAATGATTTAACGCCGGAGCAGGTGCAGGAAAAATACCAAATAGATCGAGTCGTATTGGCGGCTCCCGATATGGATCTGATGGCCTTTGTTAACGCGATCCATGATCGCTTTTTCGAGCTTGCCAATGGTGTAGCGGTTTATGCTTCTCCCAACGATAAAGCTTTGGGGCTGTCTCAATTGCTGTACAGCGAAAAGCGGCTTGGCCGATCCGTGGGTGGCCTTGAGGAGTGGGAACGTCAGGTCTTAATGAAGGTGGATAGCATTGAAATGATCGATGCTTCACGAATGGATAAAGACGCCAATAGTTTTCTGGGGCACAGTTATTTCCATCGAGATCCCTGGGTGAGCTCTGACATCGGCTCGTTCATTCTTGGACAGTCACCAGAAGATAGGAAGCTAGTTCGGGAGGATGATGATGTGTTTTGGGCATTCCCAGAAGACTATCCCGACCGGCTTTTAAAGGATCTTCCCGAGGTAGTTTCCACGGCGAAAAAGTGAGCGTTGCCTCCGATTCGTTTGAAAAAATAGTTGGAAATTAGGGATTCTGTTGCGCATCGTGCAAATTGTTTCATTGAAAGAATGATTTATGGAGCGTGACGCATTAAGATTGGTTTAAACCACCCAGGGGCGAGCTATGAAATACATTCTGTTTGTTGTCGCGTTTTTAATCTATCCCAGTCTTGGCCTTGCCCAGCAATGGCACACCTTTCGGGCTGATAACGCGAGGTCGGGGAGTACCGATGTCGTATTTAAGCCCGACTGTTTAGAGTTGAGTTGGCAGTGGAAGTCTCCTTCCCCACCAACGCCTGCATGGGATGGGCCTGCTCGATGGGATGCCTTCAGTCAGATTCGTGACCTGCCAGCGATGCGTCAATACGACGCTTGTTTTCATCCGGTAAGCGACGGCGAAACACTCTTTTTTGGTTCATCCAGTCAAGATTTATTAAGAGCGCTTGACCTATCCGATGGGAAATTAAAGTGGACCTATGTAGCGGGTGGTCCCATTCGCTTAGCTCCGACCATTGATGGTGAACGCATTTTATTTGGAAGTGACGACGGTTACGTTTACTGTCTCAACCGAAATTCGGGCGAGCTAATTTGGAAATTCAATCCTTCGATCCACATTGGCGATGAACAGCGGCGGTTGATCAATAACGATCGTTTGATTAGTTATTTTCCTATTCGCACTGGAATTGTCGTTCGGGATGAGGTCGCTTATTTCGGAGCTTCGTTGCTGCCTTGGCGAGAATCATTTATTTGTGCCGTCGATGTGGCAACTGGGGAAATCCAGAACCCGGACAAACATTATTTGGTGCCACATGCCAAATCAACTCTCGAAGGAAATTTATTAATAGCCGAAGGAAGACTGATCGTACCTCAGGGACGCGTGGCGCCCCGGCTATTTGAAAGGGCCAGCGGTAAGGACCTTGGGACATTGCCAGGTGGTGGGGGCGTGACGATTGTACTTACCGATACTGGAAAGATTGTCCGGACAGAGGGAGGGCGTGCTTCCCGTCCCGGGCAAGTTGGCGTATTCGAAGGTAAAGAAAGAGTCGCGTCTTTTCCCAGAGGACGGTCGATTGTTGTTGCCGGGGATGATTTCTATGTGATTGACGGACAAAAGTTATTCGCCGCGGCGCGGATGACGAATGAGTTGAAGTGGTCATGTGAAGTCGATGAGCCACTGGAATTGGTGATGGCTGGAAATACGTTGTTTGTTGGCGGTCGCGATCATGTAACGGCAGTCCGAGCAAGTGATGGTCAGGTTCTCTGGTCATCTCCAACCGATGGCCGAGTGTTTGGAATGGCGTTGGCAGGAGGCCGGTTGGTTGCCTCGACTGATGCTGGCGCAATCCATGTTTTTTCTCAAACAGCTGATCCTAAAGTTCGCCAACCATCCGCGGAGGGAGCAATTGCAGATTCGCCTCCGGTGAGTCCTGTCCGCGATAAAAACTTGGTGCATCGTTGGGTGTTTCATCGATCGGCAATGTCGAATCGAAATGGCAAACCTGTCAAAACCGAATCGATTCGGCAGGCGATTGTGCAAGATCAAGCATCCAACGTCCCGTTAAATCTCGACGGTAGTGGGCGTGTCGTTTCTATTCCAGGAACCGATCGGTTAGAAGCGGCTGAAATGAACGGCGGGAGGTTTCTCGTCAATGAAGAAAGCGCCGCAAACTTGCCAACGGAGGCAATTGCAATTGAAGCCTGGGTGCGAGTGGATCAAAGCCAGCAATGGGGCGGTATTGCCGGATGCATTCAGGATGACGGAACGACCGAACACGGTTGGTTATTGGGGTACAATGACGACCATTTCTGTTTGGCAATTGCCGGTGGTGGAAATGGTCTAACCTACCTTAAGGCACCGCGTGCTTTTACACTGAAATCTTGGAATCACGTTGTGGGAACCTACAACGGTCGCGAGATGAGATTGTATGTCAACGGCTCGCTTGCCGCTTCAAGTGACCTCGAAAAAGGCGCGATCAGTTACGCCCAGAAACGATACTTTTCGGTGGGCGTTTATCGAGATGCGAATGAGTCGTTTCCGCTCAAGGGAGCGTTGCACGAAGTCCGCATCTATTCCACCGCGATTGATGGACCTGCGGTTGCTCGCCGATTTGAATCCGCTCAGGCTGATTTTCCAAACGAAGTCATTCCGGACTTGCAACTTCCCCAATTTATTTCTTACGGACCCTATGTCCGATACGTCGCTCCGAGAGAAGTAGAGGTCACTTATGGCACCGATCAGAAGTGTCCGACCGTTGTCGACTTGATTACCGAGGGTGGTATAAAAAGAACGGGTTCCAGCCCGTTGACCCAAACCCATAAAGCACGTTTTAAGGATTTGCCGTATCGGCGGATTTTGCAGTACCAAATTCGAACTGGTGACAGCGAGGATTCCAAAGTATCGGAGAGTTTTTCACTGGATACGCATTTTGACTGGACTGCAGATGATCGTCAGACGCCATCGGCTTGGACGGCGGATTTGATTGCAGAAAGTCCCAATCCAAGAGGACTTGCGTTTGTGGTGGGAAGCCAGAATCTTGAGAAAGCAAAAAAGCTTTCGTTAGAAAGTCAATTTAACGTTGTGTTAGTCGTTGATAACGAAGCTGACGCTGTGGTGATTCGTCGGCAACTGGTTGAGGATTCCGAAGTAGTTTATGGGCAGGGGTTGAGTGTTTCTGATATGCCAATTCAGTTTCTACCTGCCGCGAGTGCGTCGGTGGTTATTGGAGATCCCAAGAGTGAGCAAATGCGTCGATTGGTTCGTCCTCAGGGGGGAGTCTTTCACGACGGTGAACGAGTCGCATGGAAGCGGAACGCGTTAAAGGGGTCTGGAGTTTGGAGTCATATGTATGGCCAGGCAGACAATAGTGCTTTTGGTGGCGAAGAACTTTCCAACGCTTCAGATCGAGCGGACTTGGTGACTCAGTGGATTGGCCGTCCCGGCCCTCGGTATCAGACCGACCGCCAGAATCGCAAGCCTGCCCCGCTGGCGGCTGGTGGTCGTTTGTTCCTGCAAGGGCAGCAACGGATGATTGCCCTCGATAGTTACAGTGGCGTGGTACTGTGGAGCGTCGAATCTCCGTCGGTAATGCGTTGGAATGTTCCGCATGACTGTTCGAATTGGTGTGCCGATGAAAATGGTGTGTTCGTTGCGAGCGAAAATCAGGCTTGGTTCGTCGACGGTAAAACTGGCAAGGTGGCCCGTCGATTTAATCTTCCAAGTCACTCACCCGAGGGGGACGCTCAGCCAAAGGATCGAAGCTGGGGATTCATTAGTCGCTACAATGATCAATTGATTGGTACGGAAGTTAAGTCTTCGGCGATCTATAAAAAATGGTGGGGCAGCAGTCAGTGGTTTGACTCCACTGGTGGCGCGGACACCCATGTCGTTGCAGGCGATAGTATTTTTTCGATGGCTCCAACTAGTGGAGAATTACAGTGGGAATACAAAGGTCTTGTGTTGCATCCGACAATTACGATTATGGACGACCGAATTTTCTTTGTGGAAGATAAAAATCCAGCTCACATTGCCTCGGACGAACGGAGGATTTCCCTCGATCATTCCCAGTCTTATGAATTGGTGTGCCTTGATGCTGCTGACGGTCAACTCCAGTGGAGGCAACCGATTGATCCTTTCGCGGGGCATTTAGCTAGTTTCTATCTGGCTGGCGGTGGTGATGAAGACAATCGCTGTCTCGTTACGGTGGCTTCGGAATCAACCAAAAAACAGTTCTCAGTTGCGGCATTTGATCGCGATAATGGAAAGAAAAAATGGAGCAAGGAAGTGGTTTGGGAATCTAACCACCATGGGAAACATATCTCGCGGCCTGCTATTCAAGGTGAGTTAATGTATCTTCGCCCCGAAGTTCTTTCTTTGGCCGACGGTTCAACGATTCAACGCGGTTTCCCGGGCGGCCATGGGTGTGCCAGTTACACGCTTACGACCAATGGTATGTTCTCTCGGCTAGGCGAAACGACCTGGTGGGATGTGCGAACGCAAAAGGTGAATCGGTTTGATCGAATTCGAACTGATTGCTGGATTAGTGTGGTCCCTGCACAGGGAATGTTGCTTTCGGCCGAAGGTGGAGGAGGTTGTTCGTGTGGATCCTGGCTCGAAACATCTCTTGGTTTTCTGCCGCGAAGCGTTGACGAAAGCCTGCCCGAACAAGAATGAGTTTAGACATCGTCATGAACACTTACCCTATTTTTGAAATCGATCGGCTATCGCCTGAAGCGGATGCGCGAAGTGATTGGATTTTAAGAACTTCCAAATTGATTTTGCTCGTGAGCATTGCATTCGGTCTTTTCCTGTGCATGCCGATTCAAGGCAACGCCGAAGAAGGGGTGCGTTGCAAATACAGCGTGAGAGATGTTGCTTTTGTAAACGTGCATGGGAAATCTTGGCAATTGCGATTGGTTAAGCCTGTCGGAGTTACACCGGAAAGATTCGAGAAATGGAACGTGGCGTTGCGGAATCAATTAGCAGATTCCAACGTAGGTTACGCTTGGTATGATGCGGAATCGGATATTGGAAAACAGATTCAACTGGCAAACCCTGATGCTACTCAAATGCCTCTCATGGACTTGGTTCGTTCAGGTGCCGCCGGTAGTCCTCTCGCAAGTCCTTCCTCTCCACAACTAGAAGAAGGGTTGAGATTGTTGGTACAGTCCCCCACCAGGGATGAGATTTTTTCGAAGTTGGTCGACGATCTATGCGTGTTCGTGCTGGTTCAGTCTGGAGTTGAATCCAAAGATGCTGGTGCGAAATCAGAATTGATGGCGGCAGTAAAACGTGTCAACGATCAAATGTGGACACTAGAGAAACCGACTGATTCTGGACCTTCCCTTGTGGTTGTGCCGGAGTCTCGTCGTTCAGCAGAAAAATGGCTGCTCTCTTCGCTGGGGATTACGGACCACTCGCAGCCAGCGGTAGCGGTCCTTTATGGTCAGGGGCGCCTTTTGGGAAAAGTGCTTTCCGGCGATGAGATAACGGTCGATGCGATTGTTGCTCGGGCAAGTATTTGCGGGCAAGATTGCGAATGTTCTCTGAATCGGAACTGGCTGTATGGGGTTCAGGTGTTGCACCGATGGGATAAGACGCTGGAGCGAAAAGCGGAAGAAAGCCTAGATTTTGATCCCAATTCTGCTTTTGTTATTGCAGAGGTGGCTCAGATTTTGCAGAAAAACGCGGGGCAGATAACTCAAGCTCCCCCAGTGATGCTGGGCGGTGGCTTGGTGATCCATGACCTTGCTGATTTGGATCCGGACAGCAATTTGGAGGCCGATGAGGCAGAGGCAACAGAGGCGAAAACCGTTGATGCGGATTTAGCGGTTGGAGAAGTCAGTGAGGAGAGTGTCGAAAGCGATGCTGGAGAGAATGAAACGAGTAAGGCGTTAAGTGAAGACGATCGCAAGTCAGTAATTGCGATGCCCTGGGCAATTTTGATTTTCTTTTCGGGGCTGGTTGTTGTCGGCGCCTTCTGGCTATTTTCAAGATCGTAGCGGTGTCGATCGCCGTGTTCTCCACAATAGTGGCAGGGCAATCAAGCTTAAGATTGCCATGCTGGAAGGCTCCGGAACGCTGACAATAATGTTTTTTCCATCTGAGCCGAGTGAAATGTTCTGACGATAAGATCTCCCCTGATAGTCGACTGTAATTTCGTAGTCGCCAAGAAATCCGCGAGTGCCAAATTCGCCATCGAAATTTGACAGTCCATTTTCTTCTGTCCACCACTGGTTAAAAACAAGGTCGAGATATTCTTCGCCGTTGAGATTAGGGTTGAAGTCGATGTCGAATAAAGCTGCTTCGGCGTGATTTATTTTGCCTTCCCAGAATCCCCAAAGAATAAATGCTTCGACAGATTCGTGGGCAAAGACGGCTGTCATGAAGTCGCGGGTATAGTCAGCTTGGAGATCTTTATTGGTTGTGTTGTAGTCGAATTCAGTGATATGGACTGGCAAGTCATAGTCGGCTGCAAACTCATCAAGTAGTTCCCATATTTTTGTTGGACTGGTTGGCAGGCGGTTCGTCTCGTTGAAATGAGATTGAAATCCGAGGCCATCGATTGGTGTGTTAGCGGCCGTGAGATCAGTGAGGACGGCGCGATAATTATTTCGGATGGTGCTTTGAAGGTTATCGCCGCCAGCTACAATGCCGAAATCGTTTAAAAACATACTCGCGTTATCATCCACCACCTGGGCAGCATCAAACCAACGCTTGCGAATGTCAGTCCGGCTAGTGATTGCAGATTGTCCCTGAGGGGTAAAGCCGACCAGCTTATCCTCGATATCAAAAGACGTACGAGGCTCGTTGAGCATATCCCATGAAAACACTTTTCCTTTCACCGCGGCACCGATATCCGCGATGTGGTTGAATGATAGGTCGTACAGGTCTTGAAGGTTTTGCTGGCTCGGGTTGCTGATGTCTAGAATCGTCCTGACCGAGTCCGGTACGCTCTGGTAACGAGGCCACATCATTGCATGGCCGCGGACATCCATTTCGCGATCACCCAGCCAATCGAGTCCTGCCAGGGTCACCGATTGATTGAAACTGTTTCCCCAGGCACCATCCCATGCTCGCCATTTAAGATGATTCTCAAGCGTGGCGGCATTGAATATTTCTGGAACTTTGGCGGCGTATCCGGCGTTGTACTGGCTCTGAGATTCGAGAAGGTATCTGGGGTCAACCGCGGATCCAAATTTAAACGCGTGTTTCTTCATCTTAATAGAAACAGCCGCGTTCTCGATTTTATTACCGTCAACGTCCTGCACTGTGATTTGCAAATCGGCTTTTCGATTTTGATCAATTTTTTGAGCCGCCGTGGCACGCCACGGGGCATCGTCTCCTCGCCCAGAATACTGAGCATGCGCTTGTACCGTAAACAGGATGCAAATCGCGAAAGTTACCGTAGAAAAGGAACGCCTCGTGTGAGCCAGTCGGTTATTTAGTCGATTTTTCATTCGCTTAATTTCGCACGTTGCGTTAAGGGAGGGTAAGCTGGTGGGAGCTACCGAGTCTACCATAATCAAAATAAATACAAAATTAATCCCCAAACTATTTAATCTGATTGAGAACATTTAGATTTACTTGGATTGTTGAATATTCCAGTTTGCTAGACTCGAAAAAAAATGGATTAAAACTAGAATAAGACATCAGTAGTTTTTAAGTTTACAATTCGCAAAGCGTGAAGCGTTTACATTGAATCAACGTTTGGAATTGTGGAATTTATGAACCCGTTTTTTTTAGCCCTTCGAGAATTGCATTATCGCTGGAAAAGCGGTTTGGTTTTCGTTTCAATTGTGGCTTCAGTGACGGGCACACTTGCTTATTTTTCAGTAAACGATGCCAGTTTCCAAAAAGAAATCGGTCGGAATGTCCGAGATCTCGGTTCCAACGTGGTGATTTTACCGGCGGCGGTTGATCAATATTCCTATCACCTCGAAGGTGGTTACTCGGAAATCACGATGGATGCGGATTTGGTTTCAAAGTTAATTGAGTATCGTGCTTCGCTAAATCATTTAATTCCCATGCTCGAGCGGCGAGCGATGTGCTCAACGGGCGACCGACAGTCGATCGGTCGGGTCGTTGGATTGTCGGCATCGATCGCGATGCCTGATCGGCCCAAAGCTCCAATGCAGCGATCGATTCCTGCGGGTGAGCTTCAGTTAGGGAGTGAACTAGCAAGAGAGCTTGGAGTTGAGCGTGACGCGAAAGCACAAGTGACGATCGCTGGAGAGGTGTTTAAAGTTCAACGTGTCAATCGTTCCTCGGGGACATGGCAAGATTCCGCTGCATTTATTGATCTGGTGTCGGCTCAGAAAATTTTTGAGTTGCCCGAGCGAGTTAGCCGTATCGAGGCGATTGAATGTACTAGCGAACAGTGTGAAGCGTCGGGTCTGCAGTCGTCTGTGATCTTAAACAATGAAATAGAAAAAATAACCGATAAGGCTTCGTTTCTTCGGAAAGAAGAAATGGCGGAAGCACGTCTTAGTGTGCGGTCGGTAAGCCGCGAAAACTTTTTAGTCTTACAGAATGTTCTTTGGGTGTTTTTAGGTTTCACGGTACTTGGGTTAGCGATTTTAAATTCGTTAAGCCGGAAGTCAGAGATAGGTGTTTTGCAAGCTGTGGGTTACGGGCGTTACCGCATAGCTGCGCTGTTCTTAGTGCGGTCTGTGTTGCTCGCTGGGATGGGTGCTGCGGTAGGTGTTACCGTGGGGATGCTGGTGTCCGTTGAACAGGCGAATGATTTATTTGTCATGACTGGACAAAAGAGTTCACTTGATTGGAGTGCGGCGATGACGATCGGAGGCGTCGCATTTTTACTCGCTGTTTTGGGAGGCTGTATGCCAGCCTTGTGGGCCGCAGGTGAAAATCCAGCGGACTTAATTGGGAGGGATTCCTGATGAGTAAGCAAGCACCATTGCTCGTGGTCAATGATCTTGGGCACATGTTTTCGAATCGGGGACAGAAGGTTCATGTTTTCGAAAAATGCAGCTTTGAAATTGCTCCTACTCAGTTCGTGGCCGTTCAAGGGGCGAGTGGAAGTGGGAAAACTACTTTGCTTCTTGCTTGCGGAGGGATGCTCGCACCAAGTTCCGGTGAAATTCGGTTCCAAGGGAATGATTTATTTACTCTTCCGTCCTCTCGGCGAACCAAGATAAGGGCTGTTTCCATCGGCTACTTATTCCAGACGCTAGAACTTGTTCCGTATTTAGATTTGACCGCCAACGTAAGGATTGCCACGGGGGTCAGTAGTTCAGTCGCCAATCGGTGGCTTGATCGGCTGGGGCTGGGGGATCGCTGTCGAAGTTACCCAAGAGAATTAAGCCATGGCCAGCGTCAGCGGGTCGCTCTAGCCAGGGCGATCGCACATGAACCGGCGTTGGTAATTGCGGATGAGCCGACGGGAAATTTAGACAGTCGTAATTCAGAATTGGTATTTAATGTTTTGAAAAAGTATGCCCAGGATGGAGGATCCGTTCTGATGGCGACTCACGAGGCACAACCCGCCGCATTTGCTGATTTTGTAATTGATATTGAAAATCTTGATTTGTTGAAGGCGAAAGTTCGTTGAAAATTTCATTGTCGAGATTTGGGAAATCGAAATTTGCGAAGCGTTTGGGGAAAGTTTCGGGAGTGCTGATGGCTTTCGTTTCATCCGGACTGTTGATTCTGGTCTTGCTGGTTCTCGCAATTCAACTTCGGCCGGATGCGCTGCTTGAGGCAAGCCGGCAAACCGTTCGAGTCTATTGCGCAGCCGGAATCGCAAAACCAGTGGAAGACATTGTGAATGCGTACAATGCTCAATATGGAACGAATGTAGAAATCGTCCGAACAGGTGGTTCAGGGGAACTTGCCGGGCAAATTCAAACGGAGTACGAGACGGGGTTATTGGGTGGTGCCGATATCTATCTCACTGCCGATGACCGTCTCTTGAACTTAGCCTTTCAGTCCGGGGCGATTGCTGAGCGTTTTCCGGTGGCCGAGCAACGTCCTGTCATTGCTGTGCCGATTTCAAGTGAAATTCCAATCGGCGGTCTGGAGGAGATGTTATCGAACCCGGAAGTGAAGTTTGGGATTGCTTCAGAGCGAGCAGCGGTTGGGAAATTGGTGCGAGGGGTAGCCTCAGATTTACAGATTCTTGATCAGTTGGAGCAGCGCAAAGCCACGGATGCTGAAAATGTGATGACACTCGCGCAGGCACTGGTGGCCGGCAGTCTTGATGCTGCTGTAATTTGGGATACGACAGTGAGTCAGCTGAATCAAATTGGACCTGAGCCAGTTTTGAAAATTGCTGCATTGGTGGATGCACGCGACCAAACCAAAAGCGAAATTGCATTGGGAGTTGTGTCGACGACTCCGTCACCCACGGCCAGTTTGCAATTTGCAAGATTTCTAACTGCGAATCAAACGGGGCAGTCAGCGTTTGAGAAATATGGATTTTCCTTTGTAGCGGGTGACGACTGGGAGCAGGTTCCAGAAATTCATCTTTATTGCGGTTCGATGTTTACGCCCGTGATCGAAACGGCGATTCGAGAGTTTGCAATTCGAGAGGGTGTGAATCTTTATCCCCGTTGGGAAGGATGTGGGAAGCTAGTCGCCGCCATGCACAGCATTGAAGATGAGAATCTCTTTCCGGACGCTTACCTTGCCTGTGACGAATCATTTTTGGTACAGGTCGAGGAGTATTTTTACGATCCTGTTGAGTTTAGCCGAAATGAAATTGTCTTAGCGGTATCAAAAATGGCGCCCTCAAAAGTCCAGAGTTCTGAAGCGTTAGTGAATTCGGATTTGCGAATTGGTATTTGCGACCCGGAGTTTTCGGCACTTGGTTTTCTTACACGTGAACTCCTCAGTGGTATTTCGGGAGCGGAAGGTAAACGTGCCAATGGTTTACCTGAAAAGGAAAGTTTGTATCAATTAATTGAACGTCAGGCGGTCGTTAAAGCGGATGTTGGGCCGACGTTAATTAGTCAATTGGTAGCCGGGGGACTCGACGCGGCGTTCGTGTATCGTTCGAATCTAGCTGCAGATCCAAAAACACTTCAGGCAGTCAACGTGTACTCAATTGCCAATGGCAAGGCTGTCGGTGTGGCCACCCAGCCTTGGGCGATTTCCAAGTCGACCCGCAATCCAGAACTCATGCAAAGACTTTATAACTGGCTTGACCGTGCTGAGATAAAATCCCAGTTTAAAGAGAACGGATTTTTAGATCCCGCATCGGACTGATTATTGACCGTTGCCGAGATACCTCATTGAGTTTGTTGTAGAGTTTGTTTTCCGAGAGATCTTAATTGACCGAAGCTGATAATTCGGTGAAACTGTGTGAAGTGATTTGTTCAGTATGTGTATTAGCAGTAATGTGTTGATGGTAGTGGTCTTAGATCGCTCGGTTCGGTTTTCATTGCTCAACGTCATTTCCAGTGCATTTGAAACCCGATGTCAAAAAATAAACCAAAATCGATTCGTCAGGCGCGAACTCAATGGGATGGTTTATTCTGGATGACGATGTCGGTTTTTGGGGTTTTCTACCTCGCTTTGATAATTGCTATGCTGGTGGCCGACTTTCAGTTTGCCAATTGGTCCGACATGTCAAGCTTGCTTGCCGACGAACGCGTGCGGTTTTCGATTTGGCTCAGTTTAATTTCCTGCACGATTGCGGCGATCCTTTCCTTGTGGGTAGCAATTCCAACGGGTTTCCTGCTTGCAAGGTTAGGTTCGGAGTCGATGACGCAACGACTAGCACAGCAGTCTCCCGGTTGTCATCGTTTATTTAATTGGGCACGTTACTTTATCGATACGCTTTTAGATATTCCAATTGTTTTGCCTCCTTTGGTGGTTGGGATTAGTTTATTGGTGTTGTTTCAAACCTCGGCGGGGCGTTGGCTCGATCAGCGGACTGGAGAGTTGTTTGCATCGCTTGGCTATGCGGGGATACGTGGAATTACCTATGAGATCCCTGCGGTTATTTTAGCGCAGTTTACGGTTGCTGCAGCGTTTGCTGTTCGAACGATGCGTAATACCTTTGAACAAATCGACGACCGTCCTGAGCGGGTTGCCTTAACCCTCGGCGCGAGTCACTACCAGGCGTTTTCGATGGTCGCATTACCACAGGCATGGCGCGGCATCGTGGCGGCTTTTACACTGGCCTGGGCGAGGTCACTAGGAGAGTTTGGCCCGATATTAATTTTCGCGGGCACCGCGAGAATGAAGACCGAAGTGCTTTCGACAACGGTGTATCTAAATTTCCAATTTGGAAATCTGAGGGGTGCGGTTTCAGCATCGCTAATTCTCGTGACCTTAGCGATTGTTGTTCTCATTTTAACACGTTTACTTACGCTGGGCGGGAGTTCAAAAAAAGGAGTCATTGTATGATCTCGGTTCAACAATTACTTCTTCGCCAAGGTGATTTCGAATTGAGTCAAATCAGTTTTGAAATTCCTCTTAATTCCTACGCGATTTTGATGGGGGCGACCGGGAGCGGTAAGACAACACTGCTGGAATCGATCTGTGGATTGAGGACAATTTCAGGTGGAAAGATCTGGATCGACGGTGATGAGATTACACGAACTCCACCGGCTCAACGACAGATTGGCTACGTGCCGCAAGACTCTTCTTTGTTTCCCACGATGAAAGTGCATCGACAAATTGCTTATGGAATGGAAGTTCGCGGGTTCAGCCAAGCTGAACGGAGTCAGCGGGTGGAGGAACTTGCTTCGAGTTTGGACATTACTGAAATTCTAGATCGTTATCCGCGCGGGCTTTCAGGTGGTGAGAGACAAAGAGTGGCTCTTGCGCGGGCGCTATCATTTCGCCCCCGGTTACTGTGTCTCGATGAACCACTGAGTGCATTGGATGATGGTACGCGAAGTAATTTGACGAGACTGCTGAAAAAGATCCAGCAATCCGAATCGGTTACCGTCTTGCATATTACCCATAACGTTGAAGAGGGGATTGAGTTGGGAACTGTTCATTTTCGATTGGACAAAGGCCAAGTGCGGTCGGTTGGTTGTGAAGATTCAGGTGATAAAAATACAGCGCGAACTCTTTGAAGAGACACGCATTTCAAGAGCAATTGAATTCCTTACTGGTTGAAAAATGGAAAACGAAATCCCTAAGAGTCCCGCGCCATCATTGACTGACGTTGAACAGGCAACGTACCAATGGCAAATTTGGACGGATGGATTTGGAGAAGAGGGTCAGCGTCGATTGAAGAACAGCACGGTTCTGATTTCACGGTGCGGCGGGTTGGGAAGTGTGGTTGCGTATGAATTGGCCGCTGCCGGGGTTGGCCGGTTGATTATCGCTCACGCTGGTAATGTGAAGCATTCCGATTTAAATCGTCAGTTATTAATGACCCATGACTGGCTTGGCAAGCCGCGGATCGAGACGATAGAGCGCCGTCTGAAGGATCTGAACCCCCGGCTTGAAATTGTCCCTGTGGCTGCGAATTTAGATGATGAACTGGCTGAAAAATGGGTTCCAGAAGCGGATTTGTGTGTCGGTGCTGCACCGATGTTTCAAGAACGATTTGCAATGAACGATGCTTGTGTTCGTCATGGTAAGCCGCATGTAAATTGTGCGATGTACGATACCTCGGCAACCATCACAACTTTTCCTGCAGGGGGGAAACCATGTTTGCGATGTTTGACGCCTGAAGTCCCGGAGCATTGGAAGCGGGAGTTCCCTGTATTCGGGGCGACCTCGGGTACGGTTGCGTGCATGGGTGCATTGGAAGCTATTAAAGTGTTGGCCGGTTTTGGCGAGACGCTTGAAAAACGCGTGCTTCATTTTGATTTACGGCAAATGTCGTTTCACGAGGTTGCCCTCAACCCTCGGAAAGATTGCAAAATCTGCGGGAAATAGTAATTGCATCATTAGTCGTTTGTGAGTTTTTCCCAATTTTGCTTATCTTCGGTGGCTAAGATTGACTCGAAGGGAATTAAAGCAACAATCAAATCGAGTTTTAAATTATTTATAGGTTTTGATATGTCGAAATATTGCACTCTGTTATTTATCGTTAGCCTCTGTGTTGGTTGTTTTCCAACCGAAAAAGAACAACTGGTTGAGCCCGTTATTCTTCCTACGATCAATTGGGAAGAAGGGAAGACTTCAGTCGAAGACGCGGCAACAGAGGGTGAGTATCGGGTAAAGTTTGAGACCACTGCTGGGGATTTTGTCCTGTTAGTGCACCGGGACTGGGCGCCGCTTGGAGCTGAGCGATTGCACGAATTGGTGAAGAGTAAATTTTATGATGGTGTCGTATTTCATCAAGTGAATCCTGGAATGATTCAATTTGGAATTAGTGGGGATCCCGAGGCGACCACGTATTGGGACAAACCCATTGCGGATGAGCCTGTGAAGGAGAGTAATTATGCTGCGGTGGTCTCGTTTGCAAAGAAGGGCGAGGACTCGAGACGGACGCAAATCTGCATTAATCTTGTTCAGAATTCGTATATGGACGGCGAGGGTTACTCCCCTTTGGCGGAGGTTGAAAGCGGTTGGGAAATCGTCAAAAGTATTAATCCAGAGTACGGAATTAATGCAAGTGAAGAGGAAGTTAAAGAGAGAGGGAACGAGTATATTTTTGAAAAGTTTCCCAATATGGATTATGTCATCAAGGCAACTATCGTCGCCGATGAATCCGATGCTGACAGTGCAGTAGGTACACAAAAATAGCCGCCCTTGAAGGCGGCTATTTCGGTGGTTCGCTCTCTGCCCGGAGAGGCAGGGAAATTTACTTATTTATCGACTTCTGCCGTCTTCGATAATTTGATTAAGTTTGGCCTTCATTTTTTTGGCAACTTCCGGATTTTCTTTCAGCACATTTTCTTTTTCTCCGGGATCTTTTGCGAGATTAAAGAGTTGGAATTCGTCGACAGCCGTATTGGCTAGTTTTGCCTCGACGACGATATTTCTCGCTCGCTTTTTGCCGTAACGCTGCAGTTTCCAATCTCCTTCTCTGAGGCCATAAGTGCCGCTCGCACCGTTGTCCTGTTGCACGAGGTGGTCGCGGCCGGTGGCTCCTGGTTTTCCCAGAAGGGCATCGATTACGTTATGGCTGTCAACGCAATCTTTATCTTCGACTTTCTGACCGGCTAAGGCGGCAAGAC